>JACLAD010009172.1_pt1 | contig 16405 bp, 4 predicted proteins | sample 8027901 | NCBI WGS metagenome assembly JACLAD01 (sample SAMN15725071, study PRJNA655200) | protist metagenome | isolation source: fluorescence activated cell sorting (FACS) single amplified genomes of... | place: Spain: Blaines Bay Microbial Observatory, Mediterranean Sea | collected 2016-07-05 | reverse complement strand
CATATACCGTTGGTACCATTGGCTAGGGGGGAACTTTTATACTTTACTTTTAGTCGTAAGAGATATTTGATATTGAAATTGAAGTAGTATACACATACAAAAAGAGAATAAATCAGCAAAATGAGTTCGACGGACACGGGACTTACTGTAAAGGAGTCGACAATCGAGGAAGAGGCTGATAGAATATTGAATAAAGTAAGTACATTAACAGACACCTACACAAAGGGAATATCACAACAATATTAGTCAAGACATACTAACATATATTATAATACTTTATGCAATATTTACAACAAACAGTCAACCATGGGTTTTCAACCCAAATATAATAATGTTTCGTGTGGCTGCTTGAAAGAGTCCAACCCGTTACGTAAAGCTTGTATACGTCTAGTACATAATGCATATTTTGAGCTTTTTATCATAACCATGATTTTAGCAAATTGTGTATTCTTAGCGTTGTCTTCGCCACATCCTTTATGCTGCACGGGTGTAGATCCCATTATTGGTTCTACATACGTAAAGACGGGCTTTATGGCCTCATATGGCACAGGTTCATATGATGGGAAAATTGTTAAATGTGGTGCAGATAACTACATGAGACAATGGGATGACACAAAATCGCCAGCGGTGGGTCCTAGAGATACAATTGGAGTAGCTGATATCTGGGTCAAACAAACTGACCGTTGTTGTGTTGAAGAAACTTTAGATGGTGTTCTACCATCGAAACACCCTATAACTGATCAGCTTATATCAACAACCAAACAATGTAAAGATGTAGGGTTGACACAAGCATCGGAGATTGCCGAAGTAGTCTTTTTAGTGGCCTTCACATTTGAAATGATTGCTAAGATCATAGCTATGGGGTTCATTTGGACCGCACCGAAACCGGAGGATGGAATTGGAGGTTCATATCTACGCGATGCATGGAATTGGTTGGATTTCGTAGTCGTAATCGTTGCATTCCTTGCCTACATTCCTGGCGTTGGTAACTTCTCAGGATTGAGAACCGTGCGTATACTTCGCCCATTGAAGACAATGACAGCTATCCCGGGAATGAAAACCATTGTTAGTTCGTTGCTAGCATCAATGACCAGCATGGTATCCGTGATTATATTGGCTGGTGCGCTTTTTACACTTTTTGGTGTTCTAGGCGTACAATTATTCGTTGGTACTTTAGAAGGCCAATGCTTTTATCTAGACCAAAGCGCTATCGATTCGGAAACTGGTGGATGGATTGCTGATGATCTCCAAGGAGATTTATGTGGCCTTGAAGTCTTCCCAGAAACATCATACGGGACTGACTGTCGTTATGAGGGTTTTGTAGCAGGATACCTTCACCACCTTGGACAAAAGGGAGGCCTTGTAAATGGCACCTATGTGGACATGAATAACTATACCGCTACCAACCCACTTGCATTAGGTGGTTATGGTAAATTTACTTTGGCAGATGGAACGTGGACGGACACCCTCGGTGGATGGGGTTTCACCGGAGACGGATGGATCGTAGACGATGCCGCCACAAGGATGGTCGAAGGATGCCGTGCATCCGCCCATACAGCAGAATTTGGACGTACATGTGATCCAAGATCCTATGGAAGTGACACTTGGTCGGTGGAAGCTGGCACAATGAGGTGTTTACCTAATGGTAATCCCAACGGTGGATGGTCAAGTTTTGATAATGTTGGTGTTGCTATTGCTTGGATCTTCGCAAGTATCACGTTGGAAGGATGGGTAGATTCTATGTATGCAGTTGGAAGCACATGGAGTTCCAAAAACGTTTGGATATATTGCATCGTCTGGACGTATTACCTGCTGATGATTGTACTGTGCAATTTCGTGCTTATCAATTTATTCCTTGCCGTCGTTGCGGATGAATATACTGCTCAAGAGATTTCCGAAAAAGAGGTTCGGGACGATAAAATAGAGGAAGTGAAGCAATCGTATTTGACAGACGGCTACGAAATTGATTATGACTTACAAGCAGCTGAAAGGGAGAAGAAAGCAAGAGGCAACGAAGAAGTACTCCCAGAGCCATGGGGGCCAGGATGGGTACGAATCTTTTATAATATAGCAACGAACAATAAATTCAACTCAACCATTACATTTATCATTGTCATCAACACGGTGATTATGGGTTTAGAAAGATATCCGGAAGATCCAACTATAGTAGCATTCTCTGAAATAACGAATTATATATTCACTGCAATATTTTTCTTGGAGATGGTTATCAAATTGATTGGATTGCACCCAAGAGGTTATATCCAAGATTCTTTTAACGTATTTGATGGCGTTGTTGTAATGATCAGTTTGGTCGAGCTTCTTCTCGCTGCGCTTGGATCTGGTGGTGGCGGGCTTGCCGTGCTTCGTTCCTTCCGTTTGGTGCGAGTGTTCAAATTAGCAAGATCGTGGAAAGATTTACAAAAATTGTTAACGACCATCGCAAATAGCTTAGTTGATGTAATGTCTGCTGCGATGCTTATGGTTTTAGTCATGTTCATATTCTGTTTACTAGGAATGCAATTCTTTGGTGGACAATGGACCCCAGATGCGTTTGGTGGAGGGTGCTCTATTGACAACAGCACAGGGACACCAGGGATAGGGTGCGAAGGCGATGATGTGCCTAGGGCCAATTTTGATGATTTTGGTTGGGCATTTGTTACAGTCTTCCAAGTATTGACAGGGGAAAATTGGAACGATTTGTTATGGGCAGGTATTGCTGCAGGGCATTACTCAGCTGGCACGGCAGTAATCGCAGTCATTTATTTCGTTCTGTTGAATATCATTGGTAATTATGTAATCATGAACATTTTCCTAGCTATTCTTTTAGCAGGGTTCGATGCCCCTGATGACGATGATGAGGAGGAAGATGTAAAACCAAAAGGAAACATCAAAGGTGCAAAAGTTTTACCACAAGAAAAATATGAAATGAAAGTAGAAGAGAGTGAAGAGGCAACACGAGAAGACGATGTTCATAAGAAGAGAAAGATGATAGGCCAACGTTCTGTCGCAGGGGAAATACATGACGATACGACAGAACCAATTCCATCAGACGAAGCTGAACCTGAATTGGTGTTGGCAGGCAGATCATTATGTTGCCTTGGACCAAAAAATCCATTGAGGAAAAAAATCTTTGCTCTTATTGCTCATCCATGGTTTGATCAATTTATTTTAGGCTGTATTATCATTAGTAGTGCTTTCTTAGCTATGGATGAACCATGGGTATCGGTATGTGCATGTTATGGTTATGACGGAACGAAAGCGATCGAACCATTGTACGAAATTCCTACTTGTACGGAAGAGCGATCTTTTGCAAAAATGTTTCCGTCTGGGCCACCAGGCTCCTCTCTGCCTGGAAACAGCTTGGGCTACTATCAATTCCTTGTGATTAGTGATGTCGTTGTCACTATAATTTTCGTATTCGAAATGGTATTTAAAATCGTTGGTCTCGGTTTCATTGGTTGGGACAAAACTGAAATTAGGATTGGAAAGTTTTATCTTTGTATTCCAGGTTTCGGTGGTAAAGATGGTAAATACACCTACTTGCGCAATCCATGGAATGTTTTAGATTTCGTAATTGTGATAGTAGCAGTTATATCAATATTTACAGGCCCACTTGCGGTTGGATACTGCTCAAGTAAGAAGGCAGGCGGGGTCTTAAAAGCGTTGCGTTCCCTGAGAGCAATGCGTGCTTTGAGGCCTTTAAGAGTGATACGAAGATACCCAGGCTTAAAGTTGGTGGTCAACTCGATATTTAAAGCGTTGCCACAAATTCTGAACGTTGCAATGGTTGCTGCATTAATCTTTTTAATATTTGCAATTGTGGGTGTCCAATTTTTCAAGGGCACCATGGCAGCTTGTAATGATGGTGATATAGAGAATATGGTCGACTGTGTGGGTTTTTTCACCATTGCTGGGGGTGACTGCGGAATGTTACCGACTGCGGCGGAACAGGATCAATGCTTAGCAAATGGTGATGCTGGATCCCTATTTCCAAGGGTATGGGAGTCAACACCTGTCAACTTTGACAACGTTGGCAACGCATTAGTTAGTATATACGAAATTACTTCAGGCGAAATGTGGCCTGATATTATGTACAACACGATTGACGGTGTCCAACCTACTTTAAAGTATTGCGATGATATAAAAAACGCTTTAACGACAGAACAGAAAGAATTTTGGCTTTCAAGCACGACGTATTCCCAAGCTAATTACGAAGATACTTATTCGAAATGTACGCCATCAACCCCCCTTGAATGCAATTGGGGATATAGTACGTACCCTTGTGCTCTAGGAATGACAGAAAATTATAACCGTGCATGGCCATCTGTGTACTACTTCTTAGTACAAGTTGTTGGGGCAATGATCATGATCAACGTATTCTGCGGGGTAATTATTGACAAATATAACGAGATGAAAGAGGAAAGTGAGGGTTCTGCATTGTTAACCAACGATCAAAAGCTATGGGTTGAAGCAATGAAACTAGCTATGGCTGGACATGCAGTCAAAGGGTGGCCTAGACCAAATAGCGGTTTCTTATGTATTCCAAAAAAGCCAAGACTTGCCGTTTACAACTTTTGCATGTTGCCAGGCTTCGATGCCTTTATCATGGGTTGTATATTATTAAATACCGTTTTCATGGGAATGCGACATGCTGATATGGGACAATTTTTACTCGACTTCTTGTATTATGGCAATTTGATCTTTGGTATCATTTTTACCATTGAAGCAATTATAAAAATTATTGGACTTGGAGTCGGTTATTTTGGTGATAATTGGAACAGATTTGATTTCATCCTCGTACTTTTATCATGGATTGGACTTTTATTTAACTTAGGATCATTAGCATCATTATTTCGAGTATTACGGGTGGCAAGAATGGTACGCTTGCTCCGAAAAAATAAAGGTTTGATGGATTTATTTAGCACAATCCTTGCATCCATTCCAGCAATGTTCAATGTCATTCTCTTGCTGATGCTGTTCATGTTCATCTTTGCATGTGTGGCAATGAATTTATTTGCCAATGTAAAACACGGGGAAAATTTAAGCGGTGATGCAAATTTCATGACTTTTTTCATGGCATTTAATACCATGATGAGAATGTCAACAGGAGAAAGTTTCAATGGAGTCATGCACGATACGCGTATTACACCACCAATATGCAGTTACAAGGAAGGCGGTATGGTAGATCCAAAGATTGGTAATTGCGGAATTGACCAAACGCCTCAAGCCTTTTTCATTTTAATGTTTACAGTATTAAATTACGTATTTTTAAATATGATTATGGCTATTGTTTTGGATAATTTTGGTGATACACAAGCATTGGCACATTGTCAGTTTGAGCCAGAACATTTAGAAGATTTCACCCTTGCATGGGCAAAATTGGATCCTAGAGGATCTGGTTTTATCAGAGCAGCTGATTTAGAAGTAGTTTTAATGGATGTCGAATACCCATTAGGTTTAAAGAACATCCCAATGGAACATTTACATGAAAGTTCATTAAGAAAATATAAAAATAGATACATCCATCAATTAAACTTGCCACATATTGATGGTAAAATAGAATTTAAAAACACTAGAAAAGCACTGGTTGAGTGCATCATGGGAACACAAGAAGATTTACCAGAGTCCGCCGTTGTCGTTAAAGATTTCCAACGCAGACTAAGCAAAGTCGATAGTCACATCCTCAAGAACCACAAAGGCGTTACACGTGTCGATAACGGCGCAGTAAAAAAATGCGAAACTGGAAATGTTCGTGTCACTGATTTGTATGGTTTGCAGCATATATATGCCTCCAAAACAATTCAAGCTATGTTCCGTCAATATAAAGCTAGATTGCATGTGATCAAATTAAAAGTCGTTGCGCAACGATTGTTGGCTGAACGCGAGGCCGCAAAGAAGCAGCAAGTATAATTATGTAACACATGTACAAAAAATGAATAAAGTATGAAGTATAAATATACATATCATACATATATATGTATGTACACATACATATGATAATACAAACAATGACAAAATAATGAAATCTTATTTAAAAATTAAATGCACACGAATATCGTATGTCTGTTAACATTTTACGATTATGATACGTATGCATGATATAAATATTTATATATATTTAATTTACGCATAATTTATTGTTTTAATTTACTCATGATAATTCCTACTCTTCAAAAGAATACTCGTACAATATAACTGAAATAATCTATCTCACACTATGCAAAAATCTCGAACAAAGCCGAAGTCTCTCACACACACACACATATATATAATAGCTAGATTTTACTTCTTTTACTCAGGAGAACAATTCCCAACACCGGGGGGTACACGAAGTGGCTTATGTGGTATCATTAATTTTTTATCCTTATCACGCGCACATGACTTCCGCATATCATATGCGTCCTCTTCCCCAGAATAGTATCCAATTACATGTCTATATTCTGTGTAACCTAACTTTTTATACATATCTACAGCAACTTTATTTGATGCCCTTACATACAAATCTACAAAATACGCATTATAAATTTCTTCTGATACTTGTTCTAAAAAATGCATCATTTTGCCCGCCAAACCAAGCCTTCTAAATTCAGGCGCAACTGTTACAGCGGTGACATGGCCATGCCAATCTTTGTCAACCCCTTCAACTTTCCCCATAACATATCCCATAATGTCTCCACCACTCGATTCTTGGACGGCAAAATATTCAGGCCATTTCGCTAAATATTCTAAATAAAATGGTGGATGATACGTTTCTGTCAATACATCTAAGTTGACATTATTAAACCTTAGCAAATCAGTGCAGGTAAGACGTCGTGTAGTCGTCATATTATATATTCGAAAGACAATGAATTATTGATTAAATATATATATATATGTATTTGTTTAATGTATATACATCTATATAATATACCACAGGTACCTTTATTCTGATTATTTTTTAATTTCTCTTTTTTTATCTCATCGATTGCCAGATGATTGCCAGCCCGCCAGCCCGCCAGGATTGGTATTAATATTGAAATTATTATTAAATATCTTACTACCTTGCCAGCTGGGCCAGCTTGCTGCCGCCAGCTTGTATACTTTTCTCCTCTACACTCTACAGTACTATGTGCCTATCTTGAAATAAGAGATCTTGCTGTGGCTTGCTGGGCTTGCTGTCGCCGAATCTACACTTACCAAATTCGTGTTCTTATTTATATTTTCAAATATGTTAGATCTAAAAAATCAGGTAAAAAAATCAAAACCGTGCACTCAACCAGAGGAATAATAGCACTACACAGCATTAAGAATCAAAAATATATCGTTTTGATATACATATTTATTTGATAAAAAGAGAGATGACAGGGTAACAAACACAAAACAACCATTATATATCAATCGAAATTGAAAAGTATATGTATATATATATAAATATATATATATAGGTATATACAAATAGAGAGCAGAGATCGAGAAACATGGGAAAATCAACTTCGAGAATATTGAATGAAAAAATATCCTCTGCAGATAAAAATACGGGACCATTAGTAACCTATTGCAGACAATTTGCGTCATGGACTATTAAAGATGTACGTACGTTACACCATCGTTTTTTGAAAAATCCAACTGGATATGGTTTGGTCAAATCGCAGTTTGAAGCGTTACTAGCGTTTAAAACCGATGTGCAACGTTTTGAGGAGGTATTTGCTGTGCTAGATGAAGATAGTAATGGTCGTATCGATGCGCTGGAATTTATCGCTGCCGTTGCACAATGTTGCAAAGGTAGTTTTGATGACAAAAGTAGGTTTTGTTTTGAACTTGTTGATTTTAACGTTAATGGTTCGTTATGTTTTGAAGAGTTAGTATTAATGATGAGATCTTGCGTTGTTGGATTGTTGAAATTTATGGGGGAACGTGAAGTACCAGAAGATGAAGAATTCGAAGGTTTAGCGGAATTGGCACTGAACTCTGCAAAAGAAAGTTCCAGTTTAGATCCAGATGAAACACCTGCTTTATCTTTCCCACAGTTTACCGAGTGGGCTAATGGAACCAGAGAAGTATTAAATGCACTGGAAAAAATGAGTAGCCGCGCTCTTGTCAATGCAACACGGGAAGAATCAGACGACGAGAGTGCACCGGAAGCAACATCAGAGGATGATTCTGATCTAGATGAAGAACATTTGGGTGTACATGAAAGAGCGCTTCAAGCTACGGAAGCGTCGGAGGCATTAGAAGTTGCCAACACGCAATTGATTAAAATGTTGGCTGGCGAAGGCTCAGGTGGAGATGAATTTATGGCAGTGAAACCATGGCTTGGTACAATTAAAGAACCAACGGATTTGCCTCGAACTTCGGTTGATGTCCCAGATGCAAGTTTAGTGTTGGAATGGGTTCATGGATTTTCCGCACAGCAAGCTCGAAATAATTTACGTTATACCCAGGATGGAAACATCGTATATTTTGCTGCTGCATTAGGTGTTGTCTATGATCGTAAAACACATACGCAACGTTTTTATCATGGACACACTGATGATATTATATCCATGGCAATTCATCCAGATTTAGATTTGGTAGCGACTGGGCAAATCGGGAAAAATCCAGGAATACACGTCTGGGATCCGTTAAGCAGAGGTGGAAAAACTGCTGATTTTAACACGAAAGCTAAATTAAGTGGGTTCCATCGCCGTGGTGTAAGTTTACTAACGTTTAATCAACGTGGGGATCGTTTAGCCTCCATTGGATTGGATGATGATCATTCCATTGCAATATATGATTGGAGACGAAAAATTTTAGTTGCGTCTGGTAAGGGTGACAAAAACAAAGTTTTAGCATGTGAATATACCCCCAATGGGAAAACGCTGGTCATTTGTGGAATGAAATTCATTAAATTCTTCACGAAAAATGGCAAAGCATTGACTTGTAAACGTGGTATTATTGGGAAGAAGGGAAAGATACAACCATATCCATGTATGGGTTTCTGTGGCAATGATCTAGTTGTTGGATGTGCTGATGGATCCTTGTACCAATTCGAAGGGCATAAAGTGAAACACGTTATATCCCGAGCACATGGTGGTGGTGGACGAAATGCTGTAACAGCAATGTATTGGTGGAAAGATGGTATATTAACTGGTGGACAAGATGCCACTGTAAAAGTTTGGAATACCAATATGCAATGCGTTGGTCAGCCACAATCCATCGGCGGAACGGAGATGGGTAGTTTGAATGCACGCATCAACAGCGTTTGCATGGGTACCAGTGCATCGAAAAGCGAAAATACAATTTTAGTCGGCACACGAGCTGGCGAAATTATATGCATCGAACTGCCTAACGAGGAGAAAGGCAGCGGAGAGGATACATACGTCTACCGTCTGATGCGCAGTCATTTTAAAGGCGAAGTTTGGGGCTTAGCAGTACATCCTCATAAAAATCGGTTTGCTACATGTGGTGATGATGGGACCGTGCGACTATGGGATATCGAATACCGACGACAAAGGGGTGTACGCGCATTTAAAAACAAGGCAAAAGCATGTGCATTCTCCCCAGATGGGAAACGTCTAGCAGTTGCATTAGATGCAGGGAACGATCCTAAAAAACCTGGCGGATGGATTGTAATTTTGGATGGGGATACGGACCCTAATGCCCACACGACTCATTCCGTAGCAAATCTTCCAGCTGGGGATCGCGCGGCATGGAAAGCCTTTAAAGTTATTAAAGGTGATGCGAAAAAGTGGGGTGGGACAATTAAATATTCCCCAAATGGCAAATTACTAGCATTTGGCTCCCATGACAATAGGATATACTTGTACAATACTATTAAAGACACGTATAGTAAACGAGCAATTTGTAAAGGTCATAGTAGCTATATTACCCATTTGGATTTCAGTATTGATTCCAAATATTTACAAAGTAATTGCGGCGCATACGAATTACTTTACTGGGATGTTGGTGGTAATCAAATTACTAGCTCGACTAAAATGCGAGATGTGCAATGGGCCACGTGGACATGCACACTTGGTTGGCCTGTTCAAGCCATTTGGCCAGCAGGCGCGGATGGCACGGATATCAATTCTGTATGCCGATCAACTTCCGGGGATTTATTGGTTACGTCAGACGATTTTAGCCGGGTCAAATTGTTTCGCTACCCAGCGGTTGATCCAGAAATCGCCTATAAAACGTACGAAGGACATGCGGCACATGTAACCAACGTGCGATTTGCATTTGGCGATAGGCATGTTATAAGTACAGGCGGGATGGATAGGTGCGTATTTCAATGGAGGTGCGAATATGAGGAGCAAGAAGAAATTGAAATTGCAAGTGCTGATGAAGATATGCATAGTGATCTTGAAAACGAGCTTGGCCACGATTTAACACGCACCGAGTTGCAAGAAGCAGCAAATGAAGATGGTGGACATGAAGATTTAGCAGAATTGTTCCAACAAGGCGGAGGAGATGAATTTATGGCTGTTAAACCGTGGCTGGGAACAATCAGTGTGATGAAACCAAAGTCATTTGACAAAAAGAAGGTATCAACAAGTGCCCCTGATTGTGATATGGAACTAGCATGGGTCCATGGATACAGGGCGTTTGATTGTAGAAACAATTTGCGTTACACTGCAAAGGGGGATATGGTTTATCCTGCTGCCGCGTTAGGTATTGTATCGAATAAACGTGAACAGCGATTTTTCAATTTACATACAGACGATGTCATCAGTCTAGCTGTACACCCACAAGGGAAGGTTGTCGCGACTGGTGAAATTGGCCGAACACCCAAAATCATTTGCTGGGACAATGAAAGTTTATTGGCAGTCACTATCATACAAGGTTTTCATAAGCGTGGTGTACCGCTACTTGCATTTAGCGGTGGTAAAGGTGACAAGCTGGTATCGGTTGGTTTAGACAATGATTTTAGTATAGCTATATATGCATGGCAAGAGAACCATTTAATTGCATCGTGTAAATCAGCTAAAAACAAGGTTTTGTGTGTCGAATTTGGAATAGATGATCAAACTGTCATTACATGTGGTGTTAACCATGTCAAATTTTGGACCATCAAAGGCAGCACGTTGAAGTGTCAAAAAGGCATCTATGGTACTATACCAACAGTTATATCAGATGAATTAGATCAAGTTGAGTATGGAAGCAGAGGTGGTACCACGAAAAAAATGCGTAAGAAGAGGTCAAACGGAAAAAAGAATTTAATACAAACGGCGCTTTGTATTGGATCATTTAAGTTAAGTAAACCTGGCGATGCCAAACTTGAAAGCCGATATGTCACTGGTATGATGGATGGTGCATTGTACATATGGAACAATTATAAATTAGAGACAGTTGAAAGAGCACATGTCAAAGCAAATGCAAAATCTGCAGTAACAGCTATGTACTCGCATAACGATGCATTTTTTACAGGAGACAAACAAGGCAAAATTAAAATTTGGGAAGCTAACCGTTGTTACGATCTAGAACAAGCTGCAAAGGAAGCAAAAGCTTACAAGAAAGCAAAAAAAGAATATAATGCAAGTAAGTCTAAGATGCTAGGCCAGCCCAATTCGAAGCGTATAGAAATGTTCCAATGTAAATATAGGTCAATTCTATACAAAAGGCCCCTTGTGTGCCTATTTACAATAGATTTAGAAGTAGGCCCTAGCAGCCATGCATGGATGTTTAACTCTTTTGACTCTGCACGACCAAAAGGACCACACGTAGATGGTCCTATTAAATCCGAACTTCGTAGTCTCTGTTACAAAGATGGAAAATTATTGATCGGTACAAAATGCAGTTCCGTTTACGAAGCAGATTGCCAGCCACCACGTGTGAAAGGGCAAAAAACGACCGAGGCATTGAAAAAAGAAATTTGTGAAAACATAAATAAGTCAATTGAGAAGAAAGTTAACGAGGCATTAAACCAAAAAAAAGGAAACACTTATGATCAATTATTAGGACTGTCGGAAGAGTTGGCTGGATTTGAAATGTGGCAAGATTTAGATTATTATTCTAAGCGACTCAAAAATGCATTCAAAAAGTATCAAGCGAGCGGTGATTTGATTGATGCAGGTAAAGGGAAAAAGAGCGACTCTATATTTCAGAAAGATAACGCAAAGGATGAGAAAGACAAGTATCATACATCCAAATCATCTCCTTTACCTGTCACGGTAGTATGCCAAGGTCATTACGTCGGAGAACTATGGGGATTATCAATGCATCAAAAGAAACCACGGTTCATGACTTGCGGCGACGATGGGACCGCTCGTTTATGGGATCTGAAAGACAGAACATGCATTAGGGCAGTAAAGCTTGGCATAGAAGGAAGCCAAACAGTGCCATTACCTGCGTGTGGTAAAGTATTGCAAGTACAAAACGGTTCACCAAAAATTGAAAAAGTAACAGCAACGGAAACAGGTGATGGTGGTGAGAATACTGAGAAGAAAGAAGAGGAAAAGACAGAAGGAAACACACAAGTAAATGTAGAAGCGAAGGATGCTGTTGATACAGTCATTTATTTTTCCACAGTTTGCACTGGATTCGAGTATAGGAGAGGCACTGCTGAACAAAGTAAACAATGGGAGGAAATGGAAACAGATGAAGCATTTGCTAAAGCATTTAATCTTACAAAAAGTGATGGCGAGTGCATCAGTTTAAACACTCTAAAAATATGTGGAAAAGGTGTACCAGAAAATACATATGTAAAATCTATTAAAATAGTAGACCCACCAGTACCGATTAAATTGCCAGAGGGGGATGATAACGCAAAAACGGAGGACGAAACAAAACAAGGAGGAGAAACCAATGATAAAACCCCATCGAAATGTGTTCAGGTGACATTAAACAGTCATATTAATTTGTCAAAAATCAAGCCAAAGATGTGGATGACGTTCAATTTAGATACGAAACAGTCGTTGGCGACGAAAGGAAAAGCACGTGCTTGTGCATTCTCTCCTCCAAGAATGGGCAATGATTCTAAAGGAAGCTCTAAAGTTGCGCGAGTAGAAATGCAAGAGGGGCATGTTGCATTTGGCATAGATGATGGAACAGTTGAAATTTGGAATGACGGTCTACGTCGCTTTGTTGAACGGATAGATGCAACGAAAATTCAAACCGGAGTGAGTATGGAAAAGGATGTAATAGTAGAGCCTAAAGATCGTTACAAAAAAGGCAAACATTTCCCAAAAGAATGGATCCAAGATATGAAATATTCACAAAAAGGAAATTTCCTCGCTGTTGGATCCCACGATAATAAAATTTACGTATATAGAAGAAAAGGGAAGAAGGAATGGGAAACCGAGACAGACAACGATAACACTAAAGGAGGAGCAGAAGGCCGTTATGAACTTTACTGTGTATGTGCCAAACATAGTAGTTACATTACGCATTTAGACTTTAGTTCGGGTAAAGAAGAGGAATATAAAAGACAGGATCCAATTTGGAAGAAAGATGTGGGCGATCACAAATACGACACAAATAAGTCAAACGAAGCTGAAAGAACCAGAGTTTACGGCGGAATGCATTGTTATGATGAAGATTTAGTAAAGTTTGAGAGGGAAAACAAGGGTACCGATGACAAACGGGAAATTACCCAGTGGTACGAGTCTTTCGATAGCCGGTACTTAATGTCAACTTGCGGTGGGTATGAGCTTCTTTTCTGGGATTTACATCCGAGTAATTTGGTTAAAAAAAAAGGACGAGGAACACCATATTTCCACGCAAAACACGTAACACGAGTTTCCACATTGAAAGATATAACTTGGAATACATTTACGATGCCTTTGGGATGGAACGTTCAAGGTATTTGGCCGCCATGCGCGGATGGAACCGATATAAATGCGGTTGCACGCAGTAGAAACAAAAAATTATGCGCCACTGCCGATGATTTTGGCCGTGTTAAGTTATTTCGATGGCCATGTGTATCAAATAAAGCTCAATCCAAAAATTATCGTGGGCACGCATCGCACGTGACAAATATATTTTTCAGTGATAAGGATGAATATGTCGTATCAACTGGTGGCTCAGATAATTGTATCTTTTTATGGAAGACTGATTATGATCATCAAGAACAGTTAAAACTAGAACAGTCGCAGCAACGCAATGGCGATTCTTCTGGCAGTGAAACCGAAGATTCTGAGGATGACGATGATGAAATCGACCCATTCGCAGAGATCGGTGGAGGTGATGAGTTTATGGCAGTGAAACCGTGGTTAGGCGCCATTGTAGCCCCAAGCAAATGGCAAGAAGGACCGGAGGATGCAGACGAACCTGGGAAAGAGTTAGTGTTGGAGAACATTTATGGATTCAGTGCGCATAGACGGGACGCTGCCTTCTATTCGAGCTCCCCAGGTGAAATAGTTTATTTTGCAGCCGCTGCAGGCGTTGTAAATAATTTTGGAAAGAAAGGATCAAGAAAAAAAGGTGAGCAACAGCAACACTTTAATTTAGCCCATACAGACGATATTTTGTGTATGGCAATGCACCCTGCCGGCAATCGTGTTGCTACTGGTGAAATTGGGCGCAGACCAAAGATATTCGTATGGGATGTACATAGCACGAATGTTTTGCTTGAAATTGTTGGATTCCATCGTTTTGGCATTGAGTTGTTGGCTTGGAGTCCAACTGGTGCAATGTTAGCCACTGTTGGGCGTGACGGCGACCATAGCATTGCCATCTACGATGGGGATTCAGGTAGCATGGTCGCCAATTCGAAAGGGCATCAAAACAAGGTACAAGCAATTTGCTTTAAAACGGAGATGGATATTGTGACTGCTGGTGTCAAGCATGTAAAATTTTGGACAATGTCGGAGCGTAAAATTAGTGGCAAAAATGGATTGTTTAAACCGAAAGGTAAAATCCAAACAGTGTTGGCAGTTGCTGCGTTGGGGGCGAATACAGTCACTGGGCAAAAAGATGGATCATTGTATCTATGGCAAGGGCGCAATTGTCAAGATTTACGAAAAGGAGTGCACAAAGGCCCGATCCTCGCACTTGTGACATTAAATGTAACCATGGGCAATGGTGTTTTAAGTGGTGGGAAAGATGGCAAAATCTTTCTATGGGACCGTACATTAACGCCAACATTGAAGTTTGATATGAATTCCTTAGATTCAATTAAAGGTGTAGTGCCTAAAGGCCCAATGGATTGCGCTATTCATAGTTTAGATGCAAGACATAGTCACATTTTAGTCGGCGTCAAGTCTGCAGAAATATTTCACATTCCATTCGATGGTTGCGAAGATGGAAGTGCAAGTGTAACACGTGTAGTACATGGCCATTTTGCAGGTGAAACCTGGGGTCTAGAATGCCATCCAGACCAATGTGAATTTGTAACTGTTGGAGACGATTCCACGATTAGACGTTGGGACTCGGTTCATTGCCGATTACTTTGTGTTGCAAAATTAGAGTGCAAAGCACGTGCGGTTACGTATGCCCCTGAAAGTGGCAGCCAGATTGCTGTTGGAACTACAAGTGGTAATGTAATCATATATGATTCAAACAATTTATCAAAACCACTTAAGAAAATAAGTGTTACGAAGGAATGGATTGAAGATTTAAAATACAGTAAAAATGGAAAAATATTAGGAGTTAGTAGTCATGATAACCGCATTTATTTATTTAATAGAAAAACATACAATCAATATGCTGTTTTAAAAGGCCATAGTTCATACATCACGCATATTGATTTTAGTTATGATGAGAAGACAAATGAGTGCAAATGGTTACAAAGTAATTGTGGTGCATATGAATTGTTGTTTTGGGATACAACTACTGGTAAACGGAATGGCAAAGCATCTGCTTTGCGCGATGTTAAATGGGGTACATGGACGTGCGTTTTAGGATGGCCTGTCCAAGGTATATGGCAAGCTGGCCAGGATGGTACTGATATCAATGCAGTCGATAGAAGCCATTCAAGAGATAAACCGTTATTAGTCACTGGGGATGATTCTGGAAAAGTGTCATTGTTTAGATATCCTTGTAGTAACGGAAATGCTGTTGGCCGAGTAAGCAAAGGCCATAGTAGTCATGTCACCAACGTTCGATTTTTACATGACGATTCGAATGTAATCAGTACTGGTGGTGGTGATCGTTGCGTCTTCCAATGGAAAGTAATAGATGCAAAAAATGTAAGAAAAGCGAATAAAAGGGGTAAAAAAGGTGGCAAGAAGAAGAGAGGAAGGAGAAGGAGGAGGTGATTACGGAATGGACTTTCGTTTTTAAAATTTATATATATAAACATATTGAGTAAAGAGAAAAGAGAAAAACACACTCATATGTATATAAATTATAAATATGATAAGAGAATTTTTTATATAATATAAAATAAAATCAAAAAATATTAATTAAAAAAAATATTATATTTTAAAATAAATATATGACCCATCTTCGATAAGATCGGGAGGATCAGTAAAAAAAAGTACTATATAATAGGGTATATTTAAGTACA
>JACLAD010014527.1_pt1 | contig 16425 bp, 20 predicted proteins | sample 8027901 | NCBI WGS metagenome assembly JACLAD01 (sample SAMN15725071, study PRJNA655200) | protist metagenome | isolation source: fluorescence activated cell sorting (FACS) single amplified genomes of... | place: Spain: Blaines Bay Microbial Observatory, Mediterranean Sea | collected 2016-07-05 | reverse complement strand
ATGTGATGAACTGCCCCAACTGAGTGCTCTAGGCTCAGGACACATAGCCAATAAATGACGATCGCGGCGAGAGCGATGGCGGAGAGGAAGACCTTCGGGCATCGGTCGTAGCGCGTGGCGACGCGCCGCCAGTCCTTGAGTCTGCCGAACATGATCTCGATCTGGTTCCGGCGCTTGTAGCGGCGCTTGTCATACTTCACTGGGGTCTTGCGCTGTTTCCGTCCGGGGGATTCAGGCGCGTATCCCCCTGTCTTTCAACAGTTCTCGAAGCCAATCGGCGTCGTAACCGCGATCCCCGAGCAGCCAATCGACATCCGGCAGGCTGCTCAGCAGAGCCCGCGCGCCGATGTAGCCGCTGACCTGCCCGGCGGTAACGAACAGGCTCAAAGGTCGCCCCTAGCTGTCGCAAATGGCATGCAGCTTAGTATTCATGCCGCCCTTTGTCCGTCCGATCAGGCGGCCACGTCCCCCTTTTTGGCGCCCATACTGGACGCCGTTCGGTGTGCCTTCAGGTAGGTTGCATCAATCATCACGGTCTTCTTTTCGCCGTGCTCGGCGGCCAATCCCGTCATCATCGCCGCGAAGATGCCTTTGTCGCTCTAATCAATGGGCCCTGACCCTAGGTCACGCATACCAGTGCGCTGGTGCAACACCCATTGCCCAGCAAACTTCCTCCGATTGATTACCTGCGGGCATCAAGTCAGGTATTGAAACCTCACAACGTTAAACTAATAGAGAACCACGGTACCGTGAAATTTCCTCCATCGCTGATCTTCTACTCCCTTTTCACTGCGGCACTTGTAGCAGCCACCGTACTTGTTATCGCTTCATTCTCGGCCATACTGGATGTATTTCCAAGCCTTGATAATTTTAAAAGCATTTCCAGCGCCGAAAATAGAGATCGTTGGTCCAGCGCAGCGGATGTTCTTGCAGTCGTATTCGGAGCTCCAGTAGCAGTGGCGGGATCCATTGCCGCCATATACATCGCCCGGCAGGCCTATTCCGTATCAATCAAGCAATCCGAATTTGAAACCACAGCATATGTAGACCAAATGGCGGACAGGACAGCTGAAACCTACTGGGCAATTTCTATGCGCTTTCAGGAACTCGATGCCCAACTAAACAGCATGGTAGATGCAGCTCTTACAATACCGCATGACAACTTCAAGAATTCTTATCGAGCTGAGCCAATTGAGGAGTTACAAAAGCGCCTCGATCGCCACAATATCGAATTTCGGAAAGCCTATGACGCACTGGCCACATCGGTACTGCTTGTATTAAGAGATCCCTTATCTTCTGAATGCTGGAAAGCAATGTCTGTGACGCAACCTACACTATTCAGGGATGGAAAGCATCCGCATGGAATGGCAAAGGGTGCCCGCAGCCATCTTATATCCCAATCTGATACTGACCCTGGGAGCCTAACACAGGCAATTCGGCAATCATTAGGCCGTATCGACATCGCCAGCTTAAGAGATCCAGGCCTCTCGGTGCGCCTAGTTACATCAAAGTTTGCATCCAAGAGAATGACCTGGAACAAAGATACGGGTACATATCAAAGGAAATCCCCCCCGATTTCACTCTTCTACAATCGACCGCTACAAAAAAGGCGCCGCAAGAAGTAGAGATTAGAAATTTCACAGTTTCCGACCTATTAGACAAAACACATGAAAACATATTAAAGGTCATGGATGATCCACTCTATCGACTGCTTTGTGCAGGCGCACTCCTGCAGATAACAAACTACAAGAACCAAGAAACAGACGAGGAAATGATTTACAACTCCGGCGCTGAGCTGCTGGTCATTATCATAAGAAGCATTCCAAGTGAGTCCGCTCAGGAAATGGCAATGGAATCCTTCTTAAAAAAGAGCGCCGAACTTTCGGTCGTTAATAAGAAGCGATCACTACGTTCCCTTACGGATAAAAATATCCCCGAGTATCTGTTGCCAAAACTTCGGGAGGCTGCAGATAAGATTTATGAAGACCCTGACTTGCTTTGCATGCATGCCCCTTAGAGGCGTTGATGATGTGACCGCCCACTTTCACCCCGCTCGAGAAGATCGTCGTGAAGCTTGCGGTGCCCATAGATCTTGCCGCTTTCAACCCAGGCCTTCTTCAGCAACTCGGTCTGGCGGCGGTCTTCTTGGGCCCGCTTGCTCAACGGCGTCTTCAGCCACGCATAGAAGCCGCTTGGCTGGATGCGCAGGCACCGGCACATCGCCCGGACGGAGAACTGCCCGCGATGCTCGGCCACGAACGCGTATCTCACTTTGCATCCCTGGCGAAATACGCGGTGGCCTTTTTTAAGATATCGCGCTCCTCCGACACCCGCGCCAGCTCCTTCTTCAGGCGTCGGATCTCGGTGTCCTTCTCCGCCTCGCCTGATGACGCCTTCGCGAACTTCTTCTTCCAGGCGTAGAGCGAATACGGGCTGACCCCGAGCCGCTCCGACACCTCCCTGACCGGGTAGCCCCGCTCGGTGATCTGCGCGACCGCCTCCCGCTTGAACTCCTCGCTGAACTTGTTGCTGCTCATCATGGCCTCCTTGCCTCAAAATTAGCGAAGAAGGCGTCCACAAGACACGGGGCTATTCACGGCGACACCGTGTTGCAGCGCCGCCACTAAATCAACTCGTACCAAGGCCTTTTGCTCCACCGGTTCGACCAACAAGCACCCCCATACTAAAGGGAAGGCCTAACATGCATAAGGTAGAAAAATGACTTCGCAAAGACCGGATGGTGCAGAACATACCCCTCCCAGCATTCTTGAGGCCAATCAAAAATACATATTTGCGTTGAGCAGAATCTGGTCAGCTTCTTGGGCCGGCACCTTGGCGCTCGGAGGAATTGCTGGCTTCCTAATTAACTCACTGACCTCAGAAGGCCTTGAACCTGAAATAAGGTCAATGCTTGCATTGAGTCTCCGGATTGACATGGCACTGTTTGCGTCATTCTTATTTGGATTTTTCGCCGCGGTATTGATTGTTACTTCTGGAAACCTATCCATGGCGCCCGCCACTCGGACCGACAAGTTTGCATCTTGGGTTTCCCTTTTTGCGGCCATCATAGCAACAATACTTGCAATAGTATCTTTTTCCTTTGCCATCACTGATGTCTCCCCCCTCTGGAAAAAGCTGGGCGGAATGATTGATTGATCTACATCAGCATATATGAGATCTCATCGTTAGTGGCAGTATTGCAGAGCACTTCGACTGACGGCCGGCTCTGTTGCGCAAAACGGGTAATGGCCGAAGTGTCCCTTTCCCGTGACCTGCTTCCGGGAAACTGGACCGCCGGATCTGGGAAAAGTCTCGTAAACTGCCGGGCAGGCAACGCGAGGAAGACCGATGCGAACATCTCGGTTCAGCGAACAGCAGATCGCCTTCATCTTGAAGCAGGCGGATGACGGGCTCAGCGTCGAGGAGGTCTGCCGGAAGGCCGGTATCTCCCAGCAGACCTACTATCGATGGCGCAAGAAGTATGGCGGGCTGATGCCCTCCGAAGTGAAGCGGCTGAAGATGCTCGAGGACGAGAACAGCCGCCTGAAGCGGATGGTGGCGGACCTGTCGCTCGACAAAGCGATGTTGCAGGACGTGCTGCAAAAAAAGCTGTAGCGCCTGCGAGGGGCCGGCAGTTGGTCGATTACCTCCAGGGCGCGTTCCGGGTCTCGATCCGGCGCGGTTGCGCGCTCCTGGGCTTGCAGAAGTCGACCTATTACTACCGGGCACGCCGACCCTCGCAGGCGGCATTGAGGCTGCGCATTCGCGAGATCGCGGAGACGCGGGTGCGCTACGGTTACCGGCGCATCCATGTGTTGCTGAGACGGGAGGGCTGGGCCGTGAATGCCAAGCGCGTCTACAGGCTATATGTCGAAGAAGGCTTGCAGATCCGGAACAAGCGGCCGAAGCGCAAGGTCGCTGCAAAGCTGCGGGAGGACCGGAGCCCGGCCAGTGGCCCGAACGATATCTGGGCGATGGATTTCCTGTCGGACCAGCTCTTCAACGGCTTGAAGATCCGGGTGCTGACCATCGTCGATGCCTTCACGAAGCTGTCTCCGGCCATCGACGTGTGACGCCGCTACACAGGTGCGGACGTGGGCGCCACGCTCGAACGCGTGACGCGCGAGCATGGCTTCCCCCGGTCGATCCGGGTCGATCAGGGGCCGGAATTCATTTCCAAGGACCTCGATCTTTGGGCGTGGATGAACGGGGTCATCCTCGACTTTAGCCGGCTTGGAAAGCCGACGGACAACGCGTTTGCCGAGGCGTTCAACGGGAAGGTCAGGGCCGAGTGCATCGACCAGAACTGGTTCTTGTCCGTCGAAGATGCCCGGCTAAAATGCGAGGCATACTGCCACGAGTATAATCACGACCGACCGCACAGCTCGATTGGCAACAAGACCCCGACCGAGTTCATGAAAGCCATCAGCGCCACCTGCCCGCCGATGGCTTGGAGAGACGGGAAAGACCTCAGGGCAGCGGTCCAGCGTTCGGGGCAAGTCCACCCGGACGGACTTATCCCACGGCCTCTGTCCCAGGTATGCCGAGCGCGGTGAAGCCGTGGAGCACGGCGATGCGGAGTTGGGTCTCGGCCACCTGACGGTCGAAGTCCCGAGCCATAAGGCTTTGGCCCAACAGCTTCACACAATGCATCTTCGTCTCGACGCGGCTCCGGCGGTGATATCCGCTCCAATGGCGCCATAGGACCGGCCGAGGTATTTTGACGCCCTGAGCGCTTTGTTGCGGGCGACCGCTCCAGCGGTGACGGGCTTCCAAGGCTTCGCGTTCTTGCGAGGCGGGATGACTGCATGCGCGCCACGGTCTGCGACGGCGTCATGGCACTTGCGTGTATCGTAGGCACCGTCAGCCGTGACCGAGCCGATGTCTTGGTTGCCGGGAATCTGGTCCAGCAGTTCAGGAAGCATTGGCGCATCGCCGACATAGCTCCCCGTGATCTCGACCGCCCGGACCTCCAGCGTTTCCTCGTCGATCCCGAGGTGGATTTTGCGCCACAGGCGTCGCTTTGGCCCGCCGTGCTTGCGGGCGTGCCATTCGCCTTCCCCTTCGGCCTTGATCCCGGTGCTGTCGATCAGCAAGTGCAGCGGCCCCATTGAGCCGCGATAGGGAAACCCGGTTCGCCCCGGTTTCATACTTCTGGATCTGCTGGAACTTGCATTTAACCGCATCCCCCAAGTCTCGCTGCGTCGTTCCTCTCATCCAGCGAGCATGACGGATGCGGGTGCCGACGTGTTTGTCGATGGGGTGGGTCATGTCGTGCGCCTCGGTAAATGCGTCGCAAAAGGAGGCTGCGCTGCTATCTGATCCGGGGAAACCGAACCGCACCTCACTTCAACTCCAGGTAGCATTTTAGGTAATATAACGCAACTTTATTGGGTGGCGCTGTGGCTTGGCATACTGTCCTCCGCAGTAGGGGAGCATCGCTTCCCCAGGTACCGAAGCGACATCACCTCGCAAATCGCGGTGGCTTTCTACATCCGGGAAGTGAGAGGTCGGGGCGCGGCTGACCAGGATCAGCAGGTCGCAACACCGGTTCGACAGGGTGATCTCATGATCGAACACCCGGCGGCCATGCAGGTGTAGTTGAGCCGACATCGCAACGACCACCTTCTCCTCTCGGGCCGTGATGCTTTGATACGAGGCACCCAGAGGGGCGATGCCCTCCAGCCGAATCCATCGCAAGCGCGGACGCGCCGCGAGCCATGCCAGTGCCCCCGGGCCGAACAGGCCAAATCGGACTGCCCTTCCTTCTGTGTAGGCGATGGCGCTTTTGCAATCCCATCGCTCGAATGAACGGATGCTTCCCATGTCCTTTGGTTTGACGGCAAACTGTTAACCAGCCGTTAACGGCCGCATGGAGTGCGCCATGACGCCGCCGGTGCCGTCGACATATGCTAGGGATGCACGGACGTGTCCCTTTGCCGCCCCGCGGGCGATCGCGGAACTGCCGTTTCGGGAGACGCCCTACTGGTGGTCTATCGCCACCTCCCGGCATCTCGGGATCTATCGTCCCCACGCCGGGGTCTGCACCTGGACGGCGCGCTACCTGTCCAAGGGAAAGCTCTACAAACAGAGAGCTCTCGGTCCTGCCCTGGATGCCGGCCGAGGCGCTTTGCGGTTCGAAACCGCATTGGATCTCGCCGAGGCATGGTTCGCGGCCCCTGATGTCGCCGACAAGGCGCATGCCGCCCGCCCCGCCGAGCGGATGTCGGGGGTCAGGTTCTGCCCCATCGGAGATCTCTACACAGTCTGCCACGCTCTCGCCGACTACACCGCCTGGACGAAGATCGCGCATTCGCCGGGCGGGCACTACAACACGCTGGCGCTCATCAACCATCACTTGGCGGACGAGCTGCTGTTCGTGCCGGTCAACGACATCGTCCCTCGCCACCTTCGGCGGCTGGCGCATCGCGTGCTGGAGCGTCCACCGAAGTTCGGCTTCCAGCGTGAACGGCCGAAGGTCCGGCTGTGCGACCTCACCCCCGAGGATATCCGGCGCCGCAAGCGCACCTTCAACAGTCTGGTGACGATCCTGCGTATGGCGCTCCGCCTGGCGTGGGAGAACGGTCATCTGGAGGCTGAGCGCACATGGCGCTGCCTGCGCCGGTTGCCAGTGAACCACACCCCCCGCCGAGACTTCCTCGACCGCTTCCAGTGCCGGCGCCTGCTCGACGCGTGCTCGCCAGCCTTGCGCCGCCTGGTGATGGCCGCTCTCTACATCGGCTGCCGTGTCGGCGAGCTGGGACAGCTGCGCGTGGAGGATGTCGCCTTCCAGATCTACGGGCTGCGCATTCCGGCCTTCAAGCGGAGCCCTGCCCGCTTCGTCTTCCTGCCAGACGAAGGCATGGCCTTCTTCCAGCGGTGCTGCCACGGCAAGGCCCCCCGGGATCATGTCTTGCTTTCGGAATCCGGGAAGGTCTGGCGGCGTCAGCACGCGGGACCGTTTCGGCTTGCCGCTGCCCGGGCCGGCCTGCCACCGACCTTCGTCTTTCATGGCCTGCGGCACACCTATGCCAGCGACCTCATCTGCCATGGCGTGCCCCTGGAGGTCGTGGCCCGACAGCTCGGTCATGCCGATACGCGAACGGTTGCGTCGACCTACGGCCATCTGGCCGAGCGTTACCGGGAGGAGATGATCCGCAGCCGGTTCTCGGCGCTGGTCGCTGATCCCCCAGGGCCAGAGTTGATCCAATAACGGCACGCCGGCCGTGTCGTAACGCGCTCTTTGCAGATGGTCGACTGAGGCGATCCGAGTTCGGCCGTTCGTCTGCAGCGCAAGGGCCTCAGTTTCCGTGAAAGCGTGACACGCTCCACAGACGCCAGAGTTTCCCCCTACACAACCGGAGCGCGATATGCGCAGATGGGCGCACATCCTCTCAGTCAGGTATCCCATGAGTTTTCTCCGCGCGATCGCGTTCTCCGCTGCCATTGTCATACCCTCTTTCAGCGCGGCCGATCCGGTGAAGATGTCGACCTCGGCGATCTGCCACTGTCCGGGTGGCGCCTACTATGCGCGGACAAAGAACTTCCGTCCTTTCCCCACCATACAAGCATGTCTTGAGGCAGGGGGGAGACATCCCAAAAAAGGCCAAGGCGCCTGCGAGCTTGCATCTTCTGCGCCCGCGCTCAGCCAGCCGACCGGCAATGCCGTCGTCGTCTCGGCTGGACGCGACAGCTACGACCGGGACCTGTTCGGCGGCTGGGCCGATGACGACGGGGATTGCCAGAACACCAGACATGAGCTCCTGGCCGATCTGTCGACCGGGCCGATCCGCTATTCAGGGGACGGCTGCCGCGTCGAGCGAGGTCGCTGGAACGACCCGTATTCAGGACGGATCCATCTCGACGCCACGGGGCTCGATGTCGATCATCTCGTGCCACTGGCCTACGCTTGGGCCCATGGGGCTGACACATGGGCGGAAGAGAAGCGCCGCCGCTTCGCGAACGACCCGGTGAACCTGTTCGCTGTCGAGGCGTCGGCGAACCGGCAGAAGGGGGCATCTGGACCGCTCGAATGGCTGCCAGAAGATGAACGCTTTCACTGTCAGTATTTGCTCCGTTTTACTCGGGTGTCGGAAACCTACGGCCTTACGTTCCCTCCGCCGGAAGCCGACGCAATCTATGGGCTCGTTCAAGAAAAATGCGGGAGCTGAGTCATCCCAATGCAGCTGTAAAAGACAGACATAATGAGCGGAGAACGAACATGCAGCGCGACAGCATGGTACCTGCAGCAAATCGTGATAGCAGCCATTCGTGGACGCGGAACCGAGACCGTGCCACCGTGCCACCGTGGCGCGAGCGAGAGATGCCAAGTGCAGAATCGAAAGTTCTCACGACGCGGCGCGGCTATTGGCCAACTATTCGGACGCATTGGTTTTTTACCACGAAAGCTATAGTTTGCAAAGTTGTGCTCTCGTGATTGGAAAAACGCTGTGACATCTATTCTGAATGATCTTCAGAAGTTGGCGGATTACTCCGCATTCGAAGCATTTGCTCGCGCGCTGTGGGCAGAAGAGGCTGCAGTCATGGTTGGCGCAGGCTTTAGCCGAGTCTGTGTACGCGAAAGCGATGCGCCAATGCCGCCGCTTTGGGGTGACTTCGCCGCACAAATGGAAAGCGCGTTGGGTTACGGCGTCGGCAAAGGCCCAGATGCACTAAGATTGGCTCAGGAGTACCAAGCGCAACACGGTGACGATGGACTGGATAGGCTGATCCGGCAACTGGTTACAGACGATCGATGGGAGCCGTCGCGCCTTCACAAGCAATTGATGGATTTCCCTTGGAAGGATGTGTTGACCACGAACTGGGACACTCTACTCGAAAGAACCGCTCCAGAAACTCCTGATCGTATCTATGGATGTGTGCGGACGGTTCAGGATATCGCCCACGAACGTCGACCAAGAATTGTCAAGCTACACGGCTCATTGCCGTCTCATAAGCCATTTATTTTTACCGAGGACGATTTTCGGACCTATCCGTCGCGGTTCACAGCTTTCGTGAACTTGGCTCAGCAGGTCATGCTTGAAAACGAGCTATGTCTCTTGGGGTTTTCTGGGAGTGACCCAAACTTTTTGGCTTGGAGCGGATGGGTTCGCGACACTCTTTCGCAGTCTGCGCGGCGGATAAGGTTGGTGGGTGTACTGAACCTAACGCCAGCAGCGAGATCGTTACTGGAGGCGCGCAATGTTACGCCCATTGACCTTGCGCCGCTCGTTTCGCACCTACATCCAAGTCAGCGCCATGAGAAAGCACTGGAGCTGTTTTTTGAAGCATTGATCGAAGCGAAGCCCCCCTCGCCATTTGAATGGCACATGAATTTAAACCAGCTTGGTGCTTCGCCGGGTGCCGCAAAGGCAGAAAGGCCGACACGACGTGAGGTTGCCGCGATCTGGGCGAAAGATCGGGCAGCCTACCCAAGATGGATAATCGCACCGCAGAGCGCGGCCCAGGAACTGACATACCGCAGCTCAACGATCCGTGCCGAGCCAGAAGAGAGCCTGGATCATCTGAAATTCGCTGTGGAACGCGTCTGGAGACACAGAACAGCCGGGACATGGATATACACACAGCTACTAGAAGACGCCGACCAACACTATGACGCTGCTGCCTCGTTTATACTCCCAGCTGATCTCGTCCACTTTTGTGTTGCTGCCGCTTCTCAGTGGCGCCTGTTTCAGCAATGGGACCTGTGGACCAAGTGGATGGGGCGCTTGGAAGCGATTTCAACTACCGACGCTCGATTGTGGCATGCCTATGAGTCTGGCTTAAAGGCGCAGCTTGATTGGGATGATGAGGCCGTGTTGGCGGCTGCCGAGGCGCTCCGCGATGACGCTCCGATCTGGATGATGCGACGCGCTGGATTGCTTTCCACGCTTTTTCGCTATCGTGAGGCAGCCCAGCTATACGAGGCCGCGCTACGGAGCATTCGGATAAAGCTACGCGCCGCCCCAAAATCTCCTTGGTTGATTTCTTTAGAAGGTTGGGCGGTACTCTACCATCGCGTCACCTACAATGCACTGAACGACGATTTGGCATCCTCATCTCGTGAAGAACGTGACGAAACGCGTCTCCGCCATGTTGCTGCTAAAGCAGACCCTTGGGATCATATATCTCACTTCGATAAACTCGCCGCAGAGAGAATCGCCCGGAACCAGAAGGATACTGAAGAGTGGACGCTGTCCTTTCAGCCTGGACGTTTTAGCCCTGGTGGAGTCCGACGACTTGGTGGGGATCACGAATGCCCATTTTACGGACTTCTTGATGTTATGGAACGAACTGGTGCGCCGGAACGGAGCACGTACTCCAACCTTTTCTCGACGAGACTGGAAACCGCGTACTTGGCTCTAAAGAATCCGGATGAGGCGGATTTGATGACCTTCTTGGCACGGTTCCGGGGAACTGACAGAAAAGTTCTTAACAAGATTCTCCCACGTATGCGGGTTGCGATGCTGAGCGAGGCGGCAAATTCACTGCTGCTCAAAGCGGCGGTCAATCGGGCCAACCGGTTGCTCAGCCATCGCGAAGGAAGGCATCAGGACGATCACCTTAGGTTTCTGCTGGCCTTGCTGGCTCGTGTAGTCATCCGCGCCGACTCGAAGGTTGCGCTAGACACCTTTGTTTGGGGGCGGGATCTTCTGGCTTCTCCCTCCTTGCCTTGGGTCTGCTACAAAGATTGCGATGAACTGCTCAAAAGCGCAATGGAGGCAATGGGGGTTCCAGAGCGTCAGGGCGCGTTAGAGGTAGCGCTGGATTTGAAGCTGCCGGTCGAGGCCCACGCGAAGGCGGTCGAAAGGGATTGGCCGGAACTGATTGAGTCGTTCTCGGCAGAGGATGTGCATCGCTTTGAGGTAAGTGCCAGAACATCCAGCCGCATAGACGGTCTGATCGACTTGGTTCGCGGCGGCCAAGCGCTGGATCGCGGTCGAGTGCTGAGGCGACTGCATATCCTTTACAAGGAAAACAAGCTGACCGAGACTCAGGAAAGTGCTTTGGAAGCGGCGATATGGGAAAGTTGCGACGAGGATGGCTGGCCGAGGGATTCACAGCTTCATCCTTGGACCTACATGGACCTGCCAGGCCATCAGCGCGCGGCCGCAATTTTCAAGAGTACAATCGTCGAACCTGTTTCAAACGGGGAGATTAGTGAGTCTTTACTTCTGAACCTGCGTGCTGGATTGAGCCTACTTGAAGTGCCGGTCGGGTTCGAGGCGATTGCTGCATGTATCAAGCACTGCCTGGACTGGAGACCAAAGCCTGTAGATGATGAAGGAGTGTCGTCGTTCTTCTCAAACGAGGCCAGCCTTGAAATCGCAACCGCAAAAGAGGTCGGATACGTACTTGCACACAGCTTACTGCCTGCAGTTGACGCCGAAAACGTCACAGCAGAACTGGCTGCGACATTGCGGGAACTACCAAATATGCGGCACATCCCAACGATTTCCGCAACGGCATTTCAGCTTGCCCGCTTATGCCCTGATCACGATCAGGCTGCCTTGGCCATGGTTCGCGCTGCAATCGCGAGCCGTGATCCCAATCGCGTCTACCCATCATTCGTTGCAATCAACCAATTCGCTAAGCAGGTGTCTCCCGATACTCCGATGCCCTCTGAGCTAGTTGAGCTGTTGGTTCATATAGTGGAGCAGCGGTTGCAGCCGGGTTTAGGAAGCGCGCTCAAGTTCGCAGGCGATTTGATAGATGCAAATTGCTTGCCAGAGGAAGGCAGGTCCCGCATTTCTCGGGCAATTCCCGATATCATTGAAGAGTATCGCTATGATCAAGACCGTCTTTCGGTCCCTTCGATGGCGGAATTGCCAACAGTTCGTCGGGAGATACATCGGCTGTCGACAATTATGGCTGCGCAATTCCCAGATCTGCAAAAATTTGTAGACCTACTGAAAAGTGATCCGCTTCCTGAAGTTCGCAACTTCGATGAAGACTGGCGTGATTCGGATGACTGACCGTGCAATCATGCGAAATACCGCGGATAGGTGGACTAGCGGACGCACCTATTCCCGTACATCGAACTGTCGACCGTAGCGCATTTCAGTGATGTCTTCGTCCGAGAGATGGAGGTAGCCTTTCTGGGTTGCCGCGGCGAACTCCAAGAGGCTCCAGGAGCCGGACTTTGCCGTGTCGCCCGGGTCGGGCATCCTCTCTAGTCGTCGCTCCATCCCGTCCGGGTCAAACAGGTCGGCTCCGGTAATTACGATGACGGGCGATGCGGGATTTCCATCCGTGCGCGGACGCGCCCATCCCCATTGGCAAAGATCAACGAGGCGCCGCTTTTCCTCATCCGACAGCACGCTCTTCAAGCACGCTGCAATTAGATAGGCTCCAGGCAGCCACTCGCCGAGGCGGCGGAGACGGTCGACATCTGCCTGCTTGAAGGCATCCACAGCAAAGCCTTTACACTCTCCGACCAACAGGTTCGGCCCGGCGAGACGACACCCTCCGAGGTCCCGGTCGTGCCACGCGAAAAAATCTGTCTCTAGCCGCTCGCCGTCCTTCGTCAGATCGAGGGCCGAGGTGAATGTCATGGCTGGCGCCATGCCGAAGGCTTGGCGCAGAAAGTTCAGCGTCAACAAGCACGCGTAGGCCCCACCGGCGAGATTTGGGACAGCGTAGGGGCCGATAACGCGATATCGCCAAGCGGTTCTTGGTGGCAGTTGGCCCTGAGGGAACGAAAAGACGGAGAGGCAGCGCTCGCAAGTGACCTGCCCGCCAACTTGGTCAAGGTCGTACCAGTTCCATTTTCCGCAGCGGTCGCATTGGATCGATAGGCCGAGCCGGAGAGCTCCGATATCGACGAAGGGTTGCAGCGTTGCTGGCCGCCCCCAAATCGTCCCTATGGCCCGCAGCATGGGCTGTAGCTGATCGAAGGTAGCGGTCCGAAAAGGCACGTCCTCGATCTCGCTGTCCCCTCTGTCCCGCCGGGTGTGCGCCATACGGTCGAACTGGCCCAGGACCGCCTCGTGGCCGATAACGCGGCACCGGTTAAGGCCACCTAAGGCGGTGAGCATGCTGTCGGCCACGCGTCCAGCATCGGACGGCAGAGCCTCGATCCCCTGCGCAGCTAGCCACGCTATGGCGACATCGCGCATGAAGGGCAGACGGATAGAGTGCCCGTCTTGGTCGTAGGAGTGGAAGGTAAGCCATCCCTCTCGCGTCGGGCGCTGGTCCATCATGATAGACGAGGGCGGATAGGCCCGGCTGCGCCCCACTGCCGCGGATGGCATCGCATCCGCCCGATCATCGTTAGAGCCGTAGTACTTAGGACTGATCGTGTTAACCCAACCGGCGTTAAGACTGCGCGTTTGGCCCAGGTAGGGCGGCGCGATGTGGGGCACCCGCACAGCCCACCGATCATCAAGTGGGACCTCAACGTCCCGACGCTCTGCTGAAAGATGCGAAGGTTCTGGCCGTCTGAACGGACCCGGGTCATCTAGCTGCCAGATCGGATCGTACCACGTCTTGATCGCATAGCTGCGATCGGGAAGACCGGCTTCCGACAAACGCAGGGTTTTGATAATTTCCGGGTCGAGCGACCGGCCGAGCTGGATAGTCGTGCTGATCATGACGCCGTGGGCGTTATTGGGCAATGGTCGGTATTTTCGACGGATGAGGTCGACAACTACATCACGCGAACCTTCGAGCCAGTGGACGTTGACCGGTACAACGTCCCGCTGAAACAAACGCAAGTTCCAGAAGTCGATTACGTCAGGGCCGCTGAGTGGGTCGAAGATAAAAATTTTCTCTTCCCACGAATTCTGAAAGAGCCGTTCCGTCCCATGGAGGCTGATGTCAAACGGGCAAATCGCCTCCAGCTGCTCCATGACCCTCCATGTTTCGACATCTGGAGTAGCGGCTTGTGCGTCGAAGGCACGTTCGTATGTCTCCGCTATTCCCGCGAGGTCAGTGCGGTCCGGGAACATCCCGTATGCCATCTCGAAGAAGGCCTGCCCCACCTCGTCCCCGCCCTCGAAGCGCAGCAGCCTGCGCGGGGTCCGCCGTTCGAACTGGAACTCCTTCTGATGAAGGTAAGCGTAGACGTGGTCCATTGTTACGCCAACGTCCCGCATCGTACACTTGGCTCCCTTGGCTTGTGCGAACGCTCCATGCCCCAGATCAGGATGACGCTCGTAACGATCGCCCGCGTTCGGATCGACGCGATCAAGCTGACCTGCACAGGTCTCCACCAGCAGGTCCGGCTCAAAGTACCTTAGCAGGCCGAGCGTCAGCTCATTCGGATCGGGGTTGGATAGGTTAGCATCGCACCAAGCCGGCGGAAGGGCGTCCATAACCGGGATCATCGGACAGGCGATGCCGCCCCATTGGCAGGTCGCGACCCTTGCGACCTCAGAAAGTGCTTGCCTATCGAATGGATTTACGAGGAAGCCGAGCCGAATAGGGCGAAGGTTGATTTCTAGAGTTGCGGTATTGATCGTCATTTTCCATTCGCCTTTGGCACGTCAATTAGCCTTGAACCGCCCACAAAACACTGATGCTCCCGATCCTCCGACACTGGATGATCGCCGATGGAGTCACTCCCTTGGCGTCAAGCCTTCGAACCTCTGTCAAATCTGCGTTGGGCTCTCGTTCCTTGTACACGCCCTGCGCCTTGCCCTCCATCCGTCGCTCGCGGCGGTTTTGGTCTCAAATTCGGCGAGCTCGTATTGCCCGTCTGCCTTTGGGACCGCAGCGGCGCATTTGTCTTCGTCCGCGGCTGCTATCCTGTCAGCTAAAATGCTGCGCCAAGTATCGAATGGCGGGTCTGGCGAATGCTGCAGGGCAGAGCGGCTCCCTCTCGAACGGCAGCAAAGGGCCGGTTGCGTCGGTGACCCCGGCGCTGCCGTCCTAATTTGCGTGCTTCGCTCTCTGCGCATTGCTGCCCTTTGTGCGAGGCGCAGCAGATTATCGGAGACAGCTAGCCTACGGCCTGTACCGATCACCGGCCCAGACGCCGACTTATTGATGATAGCGATCTGCAGTTCGCTGAACCGGGATGTCCGCATCGGTCCTCCTCGCATTGCCTGTATGGCAAATTAAGAAACTTTTCTCAGGTCCGGCGGTCCAGTTGCCCGGAAGCAGGTCGCCTCGACGGCCGCGGCTTCCGTCCGCGCTGCGTGGCTCCGCTTCGCGATTTTGCGGCGCAGAGCGGTGCGGTCGAGGCGTCAAAGGCAGGAGAGGCGTGACCGCCACAGTGGCCTTGTGACGGCGGGGATCGGACGCCCGCCTCACCGCGCCCCGAGAACGAGCAGCACCAGCGGCAGGGTCGCGATCACCGCCAGCGTCTGGGTCGTCACGATGCCGGCCATCAGCGTGGCGTCGCCGTTCATTTGGCGCGTCAGCGCATAGGCGGTCGGGGCCGTGGGCACCGCCGAGAACACGACGAGCACCATGATCTCGACCTCGGACAGGCCGAAGACAAGGCCCACCGCCCCGGCGAGGACCGGCATAGCGAGCAGCCGCGCTGCGCCGATCCCCGCCAAGACGGTCCAATCCCCGCGCAGCGAGGTGGGCGTCAGCGCCGCGCCGACACAGAGCAGGCCCAGCGGCAGGCTGGCCTGGCCCATCAGCGCCACGAAGCTGCCGGTCCCGAGTGGCAGGCCGATCCCGCTCAGCGCCAGCCCGAAGCCGCCGAGACAGGCGAGGATCAGCGGGTTTCGCAGCACCGTGCGCGCCACGAGCGACAGAGATCCGCCCTTTTCGCCCAAGGCGAGGATCGACAGGAGGTTCACGAGCGGCACCGCGATGGCGAGGTAGATCGCCGCGCGCTCGATCGCCGGGGCGCCGGACAGCACCGCGAGGGTGGAGAGGCCGAGATAGGTGTTGAACCGGATCACGCCCTGCAGGACCGGGCCGAAACGGGCGGCGGGTAGCGGGCGAATACGCGGCAGCAGCGCCGCGAGGCCCGCGGCGGTCAGGATCGTCGCGATCGCGGCCCCGCCCAGCCGGAGGAGGCCGGGATCGTCCACGGGCGCTTCGGCGAGGCTGGAGACGAGCAGCGCCGGGAACAGCAGGAAGTAGTTCAGCCGGTCCGCCATCGGCCAGAAGCCCACCCCCGGAAATCCGCTGCGGGCAAGGGCATGTCCGAGGCAGATCAGCGCGAAGATCGGCCAGATCGAGATCAACAGCATGAAGGCCCTGTGTCCTGCGCCTGACACGATGTCGGGCCGAATACGATGGCGCTGGGGGCCATCACCCCGCCCGTGTTAGCGGCTGTCCGGGCAGCGGGGAATGACCGGTTTGGCAGGATGGGCGCTGTTGTCTTTCGTCCGTCGGAAGCACGACGGGCAACCACAGTATTGACTAGCTCATCGTGCCCTCTACCCCCGACGCCGCGTTCAGGGCGGTGTAGTCGAAGTTGGCAGGCCCTTGAATCGAAACGGGCGACCGTCAGGCCGCCCT
>JACLAD010006861.1_pt1 | contig 16427 bp, 9 predicted proteins | sample 8027901 | NCBI WGS metagenome assembly JACLAD01 (sample SAMN15725071, study PRJNA655200) | protist metagenome | isolation source: fluorescence activated cell sorting (FACS) single amplified genomes of... | place: Spain: Blaines Bay Microbial Observatory, Mediterranean Sea | collected 2016-07-05 | reverse complement strand
CGTTGAGCAAACCAGACCAAGGCCAGCAAAGCCAATGCCGGTAGATAAAACCACTCCTTGGAAGGTCGATTGGTTTGTGGCTCAAGCACCGCAATCAAGCGTACGGGATCATCCATGTAGAAGTCAAAACGCTGGAAAGGCTGGAAGTAGGTGGAACCAGGCATGGGTTCTTCAAGAATAACAATCTCGGCATCCACCTGAATTAGAATTCCGTTCTCATCCAGCGCTTGCTGCAGTGACTGGTTGGCCTTAAGCTCCAGCAGAATTGTCAGGCTGTTCAGTTCTTCTGGACGATCAAAATCAGGCCCCTCAACATCCAGCCGCACTGTCAGGTCACGCCCCGTCTGTTCCAGTTGCTCTGTCAATTCTGTTCCGGCATAGCGCTGCCAAGGTTCCTGCCATTGATCTAGCCAGTAGCCTGGACGGAACAGCGTGAAAGCCACCAGCAACAGGACAATCGTCTCCCACCAGCGACACCGCACCAACCAGTAGCCCTGGGTTGCAGCAGCGAAGAGCATCATTGCCGAAGCAGCCACCAGAAATACTAAAATTCCTTTGAACCAACTGACGTCAATCAGCAACAGCTCGGTGTTGAATAGGAACAGAAAGGGCAGCAGCGCTGTTCGGATATCGTAGGTGAATCCTTGGATACCAGTTTTGATGGGATCCCCTTGACTGATCGCAGCTGCTGCAAAAGCGGCTAGTCCGACTGGCGGAGTGTCATCTGCCAGGATTCCGAAGTAGAAGACAAACAGGTGTACCGCAACCAGTGGTACGATCAACCCGTTCTGAGAACCCAGAGACACAATCACCGGAGCCATCAACGAGGAGACCACTATGTAGTTGGCTGTTGTGGGCAAGCCCATCCCCAGCAGCAGGCTCATCACAGCGACCAGCAGCAGCATCAGGATCAGGCTACCGCTGGAGAGCATCTCTACAAATTCCCCAATCACCTGGTGGGCTCCAGTCAGTGAAACTGTACCGATGATTATACCAGCCACTCCAGTCGCCACGCCAATGCCGATCATGTTCTCAGCACCTTTGGCCAGTCCGCGCCAAAGATCCTGCATTCCCTGTTGAAAGCGCTCACTCCATTGGCTTTCTCCACGGAACCAAGCCTTGAGTGGATGTTGGGTGACCAACACAGTCGCCATCACGATTGTTGCCCAAAAGGCAGACAAGGCCGGTGAGAGCCGTTCGATCAATACGCACCAGAGTAACACCACAATCGGCAACAAGTAGTGCAAACCTGTGAGGGCAATCGTTCCTGCCGGTGGAAGCTTCTCCAGATCAATCACTTCTCCGGATTGATCCAAATCTGGTAGCTTCGAAGCCAGCCGAACTAAAAACAGATAGAATCCAGCAACCAACAAGGCAGCAGCACCGAGTGTTAGCCCAGGTAAAACATCTTTGAGCCAACCGAAACCAAAGTAGACCACCATGCTCAGCAGGCCCATTCCCACAAAACCTGCCAGCACCCCAGCTACTCGCTGCAGTAGTGTTGTCTGAGCAGGGGGACGTGGGCGCCCTTCCAGTCCAAGCTTCAGAGCCTCCAAGTGCACAATGTAAAGCAAGGCGATGTAGGAGACCAACGCTGGCAGGAAGGCGTGACGAATCAGCGAGAGATATGGTGTTCCAGTGAATTCAGCAATCAGAAAGGCCGCAGCTCCCATCACTGGAGGGGTAAGTTGGCCGTTTGTCGAAGAAGCGACTTCCACGGCACCAGCCTTCTCAGCATTAAAGCCGGTCTTCTTCATCAAAGGAATCGTGAAGGTGCCAGTGGTCACCACGTTGGCAATCGAGGATCCAGAATAGAGTCCTGAAAGACCAGAGGCCACCACTGCCGCCTTCGCTGGGCCTCCACGGAAGTGTCCGAGCAGGGCAAATGCGAGCTGAATGAAGTACTGTCCGGCTCCGGCCCGTTCGAGCAAGGCACCGAAGAGGACAAAGAGAAAGATCATCGAGGAGGAGACCCCCAGCGCGACCCCGAAGACTCCTTCCGTCTGCATCCAGAAATGCCAAAGCGCCTTGTTCAGTGAGGCCCCTTTCCACTGAATGACTTCTGGAATGAATGACTTGTCACCGAAAAAGACGTAAGACATGAACACGCCGGCCACAACAAGTAGTGGCAAACCAAGCGCACGGTAGACCGCCAATCCAAGGCAACAAAGACCAATTGCAGAAATGATCAAATCAGAGGGGGTTGGAAGTCCTGCACGATCTGCAATGCTGTCTTTGAGGACGAGCAGGTAGAGGCAACTACAGGCTCCCAATAAGGCCAGCAGGATGTCGTACCAAGGAATGGACTGAGTGCTGTTTTTTCCAAGAGGGTAGAGCAACATCGCGAGCACCAAGCCGAACGCAAGGTGCAATTGGCGCACTTCCTGATTGTTGAAGACAAGGCTGATTCCGGTCAGGCTGGAGAGCCAAAAGGGAATGCTGCTGGCAACATAAACCTGGAGAAGGGACCAAAATACACAGAGAAGAAAAACGGCACGGGCAGACGTTCCAGAGAGAACACGTACCCGCGCGTCACCGATCGGTTGATCTGAGGTGGGAGGAGAAGTAGACATGCAACTCGGGAGGCATCAAGGCAGTCACCGAAGTCACTGCCTATCAGCTTACATCCAGCCGCGCTCTTTGTAGTAGCGGACTGCTCCGGGATGCAGTGGAGCAGAGAGACCATCACTGATCATTTGGTCTTCCTTCAGATTCGCAAAAGCAGGATGCAACTTTTTGAAATCAGCAAAGTTGTCAAAGACCGCCTTGACCACGATATAGACCACGTCGTCCGGAACTTTTGCTGAAGTGATCACAGTTGCACCAACACCAAAGGTCGATGTCTCCTGATCATTTCCAGCATACATGCCACCCGGGATGGATGCGACTCGATAGAAGCTGTTTTCACGTACCAGCTTATCGATTGGGGCACCTTTGACATCCACCAGATCCACGTCACAGGTGGTGACCGCTTCGGTGATCGCTGCCGCTGGATGGCCAACGGTGTAGATCATCGCATCGATTTTGCCATCACAAAGTGCCTGGGCCATTTCGGAACCTTTGAGCTCAGCTGCCAAGGCAAAGTCGCTCATCTTCATTCCAAAGGCTTCCATGACGACTTCCATCGTCGCACGTTGACCAGAACCAGGATTACCAACATTGACCTTGTATCCTTTCAGGTCTTCAAAACGACGGATCGGCTTATCGCCACGAGAGAGCAACGTGAAAGGCTCCGGATGAACCGAAAAAACCGCACGCAAGTCACTGAATTTGCCTTGATCGGCAAACTTACTCGTACCATTGTAGGCGTGATACTGCCAATCAGATTGAGCAACACCAAATTCTAATTCGCCTTCACGAACGGTATTGATGTTGTACACCGAACCACCTGTGGATTCCGCCGAACAGCGGATGCCGTGCTTCTTGCGATCCTTATTGACCAAGCGGCAGATTGCCCCGCCAGTTGGGTAGTAGACACCGGTCACACCACCGGTGCCAATTGAAACGAAGCGCTGCTGCGCTTGTGCGGGCAGAACCCAGCTTGCGACCAAAGCACCTGCCAGTGCCAAGTGTTTCCAATTCATAAAGCCTCCTGAAAGATCGGGGTGGCTGTACCCCAAAAGAACATGATTCAGACTGACCAACTGTCAGTCAAACGGCACTACCATGCCACAATTGGTCGGGAGGTGCAAATGAGAGAAGTCTCGTACTACTACTACTCAAGCAGAAATTAAGATGGGAAAACACATTAATGCCCTTTATCAAAAGGCAGACATATTTCTTTTTCTCTCATTCTTAACTTTTATCCTTCGCCCAAATGGATCAGATTTTTTTATACTCCCATTAGTAATTTATTTGGTTCTATACTTAACCGAGAAAAAATCGAGAAATTTAAACATAAATAAATTTTTATATCTTATCTGGCTTTCATTGCTGATTTTATTTCTGGGTCTTGCATCTCGATATTTTTCATTCTCATTTCATCATTTAGATTTGGGAATCTATCATAACATGATAATAAATTTAGTAACTAATAATTCTTATTTTGACGACATGAATCAAATTCATGGATTTGGGATTCATTTTGAGCCTTTATTTATACTTATTTTTTATCCTCTCTATTCTTTATTTATCAGCTCTTATTGGTTAATTTTACTAAAATTTTTAGCTATATTTTCTTTTTTTCTTATAATTTATAAAAAAAAAATAATTGACAAAGATGTTTTTTTCTTCGGATCGATTATTATGATTTGTTTACACCCTCATTATAATTCTGTTTTAAGGTGGGAATTTCACTTAACAAATTTATCACCCTTTTTCATAGCATTAGCATACATCTTCTATCGAGATAAGAACTTTGCTTTAGTTACCATCATTACTCTTATCACGATGACCCTAAAAGAGAATGCTGGCGTCATTACAATGGGTTTTGGATTACTGATGATAACGTCCAGAGATTCAAGAATTTATGGGATAATTTTATTTTTTATAAGTTTGGTTTACATGCCTGTAGCTAGATTTTTGATTGTCCCTTACTATCTTGAAAATAATCAAATTACAGCTTCCAATGTAATTTTATTCCAAGGATTACCTGATAAGCTAATTTATTCGTTACTAGTTTATCTGCCATTTCTTTTTCTACCCTTACTGAACTGGAGATGGTTTTTACTAACAATACCTGCCTTGGGTATAAATCTAATCGGGAAGTCTGAGATGTATTCTGGAAATTTCCATTATGGGGACATGTTAATTCCATTAGTTACAATAGCAACATTTGAAAATTTACAGAAATACAAAGAAAAAATTATTTTGGTTTTAAAAAAGAATCGAATTTTGATAGGTATTCCAGTTGTTTGTATCCTATTCAATATGCCAGCATCATTGAGTCAGGTATTGATACAATATTTTCCAAGTGAAAAAGACCGAGTCGCAACTGGTGAAATTATCTCTTTTTTAAGAGAAAATTCTGAGGAAAAAATTTCAATAAGCTCAAATATTTCACCATTGATTGAGAGAGGTAATATAGAAATTTTTTCAGATGATTATAGATGTCAAATTAATACAGAATCGAAATTTATTATTACTTACAATAAATCTTTCAGAGATAAAGAAAAACTGCTTAGTTGCATCAACAAAATAGAAAGTAATATCTTGTGGCAGAAAAGATCAGAGTTTAAACATGCGATAATTTATGAAAGAAAATCATAAAAATTACAGCGACATCTTTAAAAAAGATTTATCACATTTTTTATTCATTTTTTTAGCAATCAAAAATAATCCTTCCTTTTGTGGTGGCAAATTAAAATCTAACAGTATTTTTGGACAAGTTTTCAGTACTAAATTGAAAACAAATCTGATAGGTTTGTTTCTTGTTTTTTCGCTAATAATTCCTGCAATATATCGGATTGTAAAAAACTTATCTGCCGGCTTTATACAAACAACCTGAAATCCATTTCTTTCGAATAGTTCTGTACAAATTCGCGACGTAAAATACCAGAGATGATCATGATGGATATGGTACCATCCATCCCTCAAGAACTTTGCTCGGCCAGAATCAGCATCGATTGTTGTTAGCATTACTAATGAATTTTCACTCGTTAACTGGTGCAATTCTGTAAATAGTTTTGAAAGGTCTGGTAAGTGTTCTAAAACTTCCATCAGTGTGATTACATCATATTTTTGATTCTTTGCTAATATCTCATCTAAATCTGTGTATATTTTTTCATGTCTCTGCCGAATTTCATTTGCAACTACTTCGTTAAACTCAACACCTGTAATTTCATAACCTTGCTCAACTGCTGAATCTAAACTATATCCAAGTCCACAACCAATATCTAAGATCGTATGAAAATCTTGAAATTTTCCAATTTCCAGAAGCTGTTTTCTATAGGTTTTCATCTTAATTTCACGCAGAGCGTTCTCTGCTTCTTTACTTCCCCACTCATCAAAATAGTTTTCAGAGTAAATCTCTTCTAGCTCCTCCTTTGTAGGCTGTGGATAAACAAACATGAAACCACATGACTTACACTGCAGCAGCCACCTAAATTTCTTTATATAAGGATACGAAAAATGATGGTTTCCACATCCTAAGCAACTCACCTCCTCAGAAGAATAATTGAATGAATTTTGATAGTTGTTGACGACTCCAGGGCCTCGACTGTCGTGGCCAACCAACTTCCTTAGCATAAATCGAAATAACGCTCCTAATGTGCCAAGTCCAAGTAAACCAGCCATGTTCACGGAAGTTAGAACAAAGACAGCAAAGCCCAGCACAAAGATGTACTCAGCAGTTGTAATCAACGTGAAACTGATCCACGGAAAGCCAACTTCTATTTGATCAGCGTTGTAATGAACATATCTCCCAAAGAAGAAGACATTCGTTGCGATGATCCCAAGGTAACTCAGAGCAACCGGCACGATGACACCATCTGGATCAGGTAGAATCATCCATAGTAAGAGCATGAGACTCACTCCCAATACGTTGACGATCAGATACTTGAGCGCTGCGCTCCACTGAGGATGACTGAAATCAAACAATCTACTGAGGTGATTCAGATAGTTCATCTGCTCACGCAGGTTCAACTTTGATTCACCTTTTGCACGCTCGCGGAACGTGATCGGCACCTCAACAACTCTCGAGCAACCACACTTCACAAGTAATTCCAGAAGGATCTTGTAGCCAATCGGCTTGATGTAGGCAGCCCGCAGGTAGACCTCCTGACGAATGCAGAAGTATCCAGACATCGGATCTTTCACGCCAAGATCATGGATCACCAAATTCGCCAGCATCGTCGAAATCTTGCTGTTCCATTGGCGATATTGATTCCATTGCCCAGCAAAACCCCCTTCGTCAACGTAGCGACTCCCCACAACCACTTCTACGTCTCGCTGGTCTTCAAGAACCTGGATCATTTTGGGTATGACTGCTGGTGGGTGTGACAGATCAGCATCCATGCAGACCAGATACTTTCCATTTGCCCGATTCATCCCAAATTTGACAGCTGTCGCCAAACCTCGATTCTCCAGGCGTTGAAGCAACGTGATATTGATGCCCTGTTCATAAAGCAGGCGGATTTGTTCATCAATTCCATCCTGGCTGTTATCATCAACCACCAGAATTTCTAGAGAATCTCTGTTACAGTATTCCAGAATTTCCTCAACTAAGTTCTTGATGTTGCCAGCTTCTTTGTAGGTGGGAATGATGATCGAGAGGAGTGGAGAATGATTCATTTGCTGTTATCAAAAATGACTGATGACTTCCAATTTCTTGGATGTTGTAAGTATACCTAAAGCCAGCCTTCGTCTGCGAAGCTCACATAACGTTCTTCGCCAATCACCAAGTGATCTAGCAGCGGAATCCCAAGTAGTTGACCGGACTCCTTGATTCGCTGCGTCGCCTTGTGGTCTTCTGACGATGGTTGTGGATCTCCAGAAGGGTGGTTGTGCAGACAGACTAACGCAGCTGCTCGTTGTTCAACGGCTTGGGCAAACACTTCTCTTGGATGAACCAAGCTTCGATTGAGTAGGCCCTGTGTGATCAATTGTTCACCCAAGTAGCGATGCTTGTTATCCAATAAAACGACTAGGAAGACCTCTTGTTTAAGCAACCTCAACCGATGACGAAAGTGACGGAATAGATCTCCACTATTGAGGAACGTCTCTCCTGGTTGCAGACGTTCCTCACCGTGACGTCGACATAGTTCCAGTAATAGCTGGGTTTCTCGAAAAGCGTTCTCGCTTTGTTGTTGCCACTGCTGAACAGACCAGCCCTCTGCTCTGCGCAAGAGACTTCCTTCCTTTGTCTGCCCTGACTCTTCGGGTAGATTTAATGTTGGAATCAGTGCCTTTATCAATTGTTGGGTAGATACTCCTTGGAAATCCTGAGCTTGCCAGGCTAATTCTACATCCCTTGGGGCTGTTTCCTCCTGAGCCCATCGGCAGTGCACTTTAATTCGACACGTTGCGCAATTGGGACTGGTTTGGCAAGGGCCTTCCTGACGTAAATGTACTCCAGCCCATCGTGCGACCTGCTCTTCCACTTTGGTGATTTGGCAACCTCGTTTCAGAGCTACCTGTTGGCATAAGCTCGCCCACTGCCTTGGATGTTCTGGCACAGTCTGCTTACCTTGCTGAAAGCGCCACCAAACCCGCCAAGCCTCCTTTCGCCATGCGACATCAAGGCCCCAACTGCGCATCAGCTTCAGTTGATCCCACGCAAACGCTTCAGGAAGCGCCTGCCACCAGAGTTCCAGCATTTCCAAAGTACAGAGACGGATTGGTTGCAGCTCGCTGCTCCTAACAATCTTCAGGAATACCTGCAAACCATCTGTCAGTCGTTTGACTCCTCTCTCATCAAAAACACCCAGTTGACGCAGTTCCCTCTCCAGTTGGTCACTACGGCAATACTGCAGAGAAATTCGCTCAGTCAACGAATACAGACCTCGTAGTTCCTCCCAGCGCGCGGCTGCATGTGTAGGGAGTTTCCAGGCCTGCAGAAAGAGATCCAACCAGTCTGCGAAGAGTTCCTGCAAGTTTGGCAATGACAGCGCTAGTTGGAATGACTCTTCGTTCCCTTCTTCAAAAAGCTGATCGAACAAATGCAAATCGGAATTCATGTTGCATGAGGTAGTTAAATGATCTGTCTTCAACAGGCGATCCACGCCCCAGTCCTAACGGAGTACATGCACACCATCGTTGCCATCGCTCGGATGAAGGTTCCGGACATCGGCTACATTCCGGTGTCGACTGATCCCATCTTCTCTCTCTCCTACCTGCCACCAAACGATGCGCGCTGAGTTCAAAGTTGGCGGGCTGATCTTACTGGCAGCTGGCCTAATCGTCACAGCTTCGATTGTTGTCACCGGCTGGAATCCTGAGTTGGATGAAACCTACCGCATTGGCGCACTCTTTCGCAACTCTGGCGGCTTACAAACTGGCTCCGCCGTGCGCGTTGCAGGGATCAAGGTTGGAACCGTGGATGCGATTGAACTCGAAGGCTCTGAAGCGCGAGTCATCCTAAAACTCTACGCCAAGTACCCGATTTACCGTGATAGCGCTGCGACGATCAAGTCTGTTGGGATCCTTGGAGACAAGTTTGTCGAAGTCCTGCAAGGTAACTCGATGAGTGGAACCATGCAGGATGGGGACGAGATCGAACTGGTGATTCCAGGAAGTGACATCGACAGCATGATCGATAGCCTCGGCTCCATCCTGCGTGACGTGAAAAGTGTCACAGGTGCGCTGGACCGCTCACTTGGTGGAGTCCAAGGTGAACAGCGGCTGACACGGATTCTCGACAACATTGAAGGGCTTACTCAGAATACCGAGGAGTTGACAGGAACTGTCAACGAGCGAATTGAATCCATTATGCGCCAGATTGAAATCTTCAGCAGTGATCTTGCCGAAATCTCTGGTGAAAACAAGGGAGAGGTCAAGATCATCCTGGCTAACCTAAAGCAGTTTTCTTCTCAACTCGAAACCATCACCACCGAGAATCGATCTGGACTGCGGCAGGTGGTTGACAATCTCAACAGTTTCACCGAATCCCTCGCCGAAGACGGGCCCGAAATCACAGGCAATCTCCGTGGCATTCTTGAAGAAAACCGTAGCTCTCTTAAAAGTAGTGTCGATAATCTGGACCGCTCCCTGGCCAAGCTGGATCGTACAATGGATAACGTGGAGTCGATCAGCGGTAAGATTGAAAGAGGGGAGGGCACCATCGGCAAACTTGTCAACGATGAGCAAACCGTCGACGAGTTAAACGAAGCCATCGGCAGCATCAACGGATTGCTCGGTGATGTCAACCGCCTCAAGCTCGACATTGGCGTCCGAGCTGAATTGTACGGCTCTAATCAGGCTGCCTACGGTCCAGAAAGTTCTTCAAAAGGCTACCTGAGCGTCCAGTTACAACCGCTCAAGGATCGTTTCTATCGCTTGGAATTGGTCGATAATCCACGTGGAATCAGAACCCGTACCAAGGATTACATTACACGTGAAGAGAATGGCCGAATTACCTACATTGAGGAAGAGCGACTGGAAGTTGAACAAAGTTTACAATTCTCTGCTCAAGTTGTGCAACGCTTCTACGACACTCTCTTCAAGATTGGACTCTTTGAAAACAGTTTTGGACTGGGAGTGGAACAACTCTTTGGCCGTGACGAGCAGTACCGTACCTACCTAGACGTCTGGGATATTGGAGGTGAATTTGGCACCCATCTCAAGGCAGGAGCCAGTTGGCGCTTCCATTCCAATCTCTTTGTCACTGCAGGGGCAGATGACTTCATCAGTGAAGAAGAATCCTTCCGTGACTACTTCATCGGTATTGGGGTGACCTTCAATGAAGACGTCCTCAAGCCTTTCCTCAGCAGCGTACCGTTAGACGCCATCACCAACTAAGCTTCCCTACTTCTCTTTTTGTACCACAACAATTTCTTTGAACCTTTATTGTGGTGAGATAAAAATTTTGGTACAAATAGTCTTTTGATTGACAGATACAGACAATTATCTGACCAGTTGCTCTGCAGCAAATGCTTTCTGGCAGGGAAGTATCGTGAGAGTGGGCCTCCCCGGACTTGAACCGGGAACCAACCGATTATGAGTCGGGTGCTCTAACCGATTGAGCTAGAGGCCCATTAGGTAGGGCCATCAGAAAAACCCAAATCAAGCTTAGTTTGCAAGATTTTTCGGATTTTTATGAAGAAATTAAAATACATCGCGCTGGGGTTACTAGGAAGTGGATGTCTCGCCTGCGCTCCTCTCCCCCTCCAAGAAGAGGGTTCATCCTTAGCCATCCCCCGTGATGTAGCACGCCAAACTCCATCCCCTCAATGTGAATGGGAGCAAGCAAATTGTGAGCTGAGCGCCACTGTTCAGAATCAACCCTTCCGCTTGTACTCCGAAGTCGGTCTGGTTCGTATGGAGAGCTTCGATCCACAAACTCAGTCCTGGCAAATCGAGACAGAACGTGCCACCGGAGAGGACTATCGCGTGGTACGAGCCGCAGCTTTACGAGAATTTATCTACCTCACGGAATGCGATCAGAATGGGAATCGCAAGATTCAACGTTATCGACCTGCTGACCAGAGTTGGCGACAATTGAACTACAAGTCTTTAGGTTGCCAGTTGTAAATTAACCCAACCACTCCTGGCGTGGTTGGCTGTATAGCTTTCCACGCCAGCACCAACATAATCGGTCTTCTTCCACCCATAGCAGAGTACCTTCCAGCATTTTCGGCCAGTCTTCCTCATCTAATGCTTGACGACTATTCAACGCTCCTAGGATCAGCGATAACATCGTGTCATGCGTTATAGCCACCCGACAAGTACCTTCCGGCAGGCCTTCCTTCCAGAGATCCTGCAACAGTTCCTGCGTCGCAGCTCGTACTGGATTCAGCCCACAATCACTGTCCCCACGCAAGCCCGCATTGACCAATCCAAGTGGACCTTGCTCCACCATGTACTGATGATTACGATCTGAATCTTGAACAAAAACCCCTTTGTCCCCAAGCTTCGGATTGGCTTGTACTTGTACCGGTTGACCAGAACCACGACCAATCGCTTCTGCCGTCTGCAGGCAACGACTAGACGTGCTGGAGTCCAATGAGATCAGCTGAGTTCCCAATCGTGTCCCCAAAGTCTCCGCCAGCTGAACCCCCTCAGGAGTCAGATCCACCTGAAAATGAAAAACTCCTGGGGGAAAAGGTGGCCTTACCGAATGGCGCATCAACAGCAGTTTGCCACAGGTCAGTGATGCTCCATGGGCTAGCGTGGCTTCCAGGTCACCTGGAGTTTGAGAGTGGTAGTAGATCATGGGAGTAGGGCATTAGGTTTGGCACGAAGGTTTGTCTCGCTTTTTGCATGGGGTCATGCGAATTCAGACAAGATTGCGGATACCATACCACGTGACCTCTACTGCCAACCAGCTCGCTCATTTAACTCAACTAATCAACAATTTTTCTCAGTGACTGATCTCATGTTGAAACTGCGAAAGCACTTCCTCGTTTTGTTAATCGGCATTCCACTTTTGCTGCATTTGGGCGCCTGCGCTCCAGAGAGTACACTAGGCACCACTCCTAATCCAGAGTACGGAAAAGGGAGCCTGACTGTGACTATTTCAAACACAGATCTTGATGAAAACGGTCGATCCGCAAACATTACAGTCAAATTAGACAATCCTCCCAAAGAAAATGTTGCTGTTATTGCTACCTCAAGTGATCCAACTGAAGCTCAGTTTGTTGTTAATAATCAGTTTCAATCTAGTGCGGAATTATTCTTCACACCTATTAACTGGGATGTCCCACAAATACTAAAAATTCAAGGACAATATGATGACACCCGTATTGACCGAAGCCCGATTGATGGTACACAATATGTTTCTGTGAGCCTAAAAATTCTATCTGATGATCCAGTTTACGATGACCCAGACATCAACCTGATAGATCCCACTGGCGGACCAGCAAATCTTACTTTCCGCAATGACGATAAAACTGATCCCAATGGAATTGTTCAGTTTGCAACAGAAGGGACTGTTACTGAGTTAAGTCCTAATGAACCTGGATTTGAACAAGCTGTTTTTCCTATTCAACTGACTAGTAACCCAAGATCAAATGTAGAAGTTTCAATTGATTTTACCTCTGGCACACCAGAAATAGCAGAAGCTTTACTCAGCATATCACCACCAAGTAGATCACTTACTTTCACACCTGAAAATTGGCAAATTCCACAAAGTTTTGTCATCACAGCCAAACAAGAAGAGGTTGATTATAGTTCGAATGATAACTTCATTCTTGATATTGAATTTACAGGCCCACCACCATTCAACAAGCCTTCCCAGCAAGTTACTATCACCCGTCAAGACAACGATGTTCCTGGGCTCTTCATTGATTACCCAGACTCAATGACCACTAGTGAGTCTGGAAATAAGGTCTCACTTGGCATTAGACTAAAAATGAAACCTGATGAAAATGTAACTGTCAAATTTGTTAGTAGTGATATCAGTGAAGGCAAAATAACTTCTTCAAATCAAGGAACTTTAACTTTCAGCAAAGATAGCTGGAACACAACTCAAACTGTAGAAGTTACTGGACAACCGGATGGTGCTGCTGATGGAACACAGAATTACAATCTTACATATACTTTTAGCGGTGATCCAATTTATGAAAGTATCAACTCTACCAGTCTTCTAACAAATACTATTACTAATCAAGATAGCGACAGCCCAGGTTTAACAATGGCTCTAGGTAATCTCGGACTCTCTGAATCAGGAAATTGTGAGTACTTGGTTGTCCGTTTAAATACAAAACCTATTAATTCTGTAACAGTAACGCCTAGCATAACCTCTAACTCTCCTAATAAAGAAGCAGATTTTGTAAATGATAGAACAAGCTGTACAAACAGTAATCAGATCATTGGAAATTGTCAGCAGTCTCCTTTATCTTTCAACTCTAGCAACTGGAACCAGTCCCAATTTTTGTGTATCAGAGGTGTAGATGATTCAGATATCGATGGATCCCAGCAAATAAAGCTGACTATCGGGACTACAAACTACAATGAGATAAGAAGGGAATTTCCTCTAACCAACACAGATAATGATTACGCTGGAATCCTATTAGGTTCAGTCCAGTACATGGCTAGCCAAGGAAAATACATCCTCCCTGTTCAATTACGTGCCAAACCAAGTTCCACGGTAACTGTCCAATTAGCAAACGATACTTCGCAAATCATCAAAGATGTCTTCGAGACTTCAGCAATTAACTTTAATAGCAACAATTGGAATATTCAGCAGTTCTTCAAACTCAGGACAGGAATAGATTTAAGTGCAGAAGTAAATTTGCAAGCTACAGGAGGAGGATTCAACACCAAAGCCGCTACTTTTATTAACCTGAGAAGTGATAACAGCAGTGCAGCTGCAGGTTACGAATTCGTCTACTTCAAAGAAGAAGCAGAGAGGTTCACTAGTGATGATGGTGGTGTCTATGCCTTCCGTTTAAAACTGAGAAATCAGCCGAAATCGCCAGTATATCTAAAGTTACGGTCTGACAAACCTGGAATTGGCAATCCTCATCGTACTGGAATCACTCTGGACTCTACTAACTGGAGCCTAGGTGAAGAGATCAAAGTGATTGGGCTAGATGACAATTTAAATGGAAACCAGGCTTATCGAATTCAATTCTATGACGTCTCCAGTGCTGATCCTAACTATGATAATCTGCTCCCACAAGATGTCCATCTTGTAAACCTCGATGACGACTATCGACCCTCACCACTTTCCTCTGACACCTATGAGTTCGATAACACTGCAACTACTGGGAGCTGTAACAACGCTGGAGAAATATCTGGCGACACAGCTGATTTCAATATTTCACTACCAGTAAGTATTCTGAAAGAAACTGATTCACCCATAGCTACAATCAAGATTGCACTATCACAACCGATCGAGGGCACTGTCAAATTGAGAGTATTTTCTGAGGATGAAAGTGAGGGCTATCTGACCGATGGAAGTAATCGTATTATTAATTTTCAAGATATTACTTTCAATGAATCTAATGCTACTACATTTCAAGATATCAATATACTGGGCAGCCAAGACTGGATTGATGATGGAAACCAACGATTCAAGATTCAAATCTCTGTGTTGAGTACCAATATTCCTGATTACTTTGGAAAAAATGTGTCTGTTTGCCTTGAAAACGAAGATGATGACAAAGCTGGAATTGAATTAAATTTTGGTATGTCCGACGAAACCCTCCTCGCTACCTCTACTTTCCAGAATAATACTACACTTGGGGTAAGATTACTTTCCGAGCCTGAGAAAGATGTCTCATTGAATTTTGGATCTACAAATAATTTTATTACTTCTCCTAACACATTAACACTTAGTGCTGAGCGATGGAGTGAATTTCAAGAAATTACAGTTACAAATAAATCAATAGTTTCGATCTCAGACAACTTGAACATTACACTCGACACGGACGATCCTGTTTATTCCAATATCTTTTCATTTACAGATGTCAATAATTCTAATTTTCAAAATAAAATTCCTGTTTACTACCAGGATGATGCACTCCAAGATCTTCTAATTGAGATGCCTGAGAACGAATATGTTAACGAATCTGGAGTTCAACAAGAATTTACGGTTAAATTGAGAAGCCAACCAGTTAAAGAGGTGTTCTTGCCCTTGAGTGTAAGCGATTCCTCAGAAGGCCGCGTATCTCCTACAATACTCATTTTTGATCATACTACTTGGCAAACTGCCCAAACTGTTAGAGTTACTGGGATAGACGATTATCAAATTGATGGTAATCAACAATTTGAAGTGGTAATAGGCATTGCAGATACAGCGTTTCCAAATGCAGATCCTAATTATAAAACCCCAGAGCGGATTGTCCGCTTCATCAGCCTAGACTCAACAGAAGCTGGATTTATTGTATACGCTTTAGATGAGCAAACTGACGAAGCTGGTGGGGATGCAAAGGTTACCATTCAACTCAAAAGTAAGCCCAAAGCTGATGTGATCATCAGTGCTTCTTCAACAGATACAACCAAAGCTGTCATCACTCAAGGTAGCTTACTCACCTTCACTACCAGCAACTGGTTCCAACCCCAGACCATTACATTAATTGGACTCGCTGATGGTTCCACAGCAAATGACCAAGATTACTCCCTTGAATTCTCTAATTCTTCCAGCGATGACATCAACTATGACGGGCTTAAAATTCAAAGCGTACCCCTGAAGCATCTTAACCTGAATTGACGATGAGCCCGGTACATTTGGAACAACAGGATGCCCTGGCTTGGCTCCATCTCCAACGACCTGAGGCCTACAACGCCTTCACACGAGAGATGGCCGGAGAGTTGTTGGAACACCTGTTTCAACTCCGACAGGACGAATCTGTCAAGGTAGTGGCCATCACCGGAGAGGGATCTGTGTTTTCAGCAGGAGGGGACCTGAAGTGGGTCGGTTCACATCCACAGGGTCCCAGTACGGCCTTTCATGAGTTGGCCACCCGTGTTCACCTCTGCATCACTGAAATCCGTCGCTTCCCTAAACCTATCCTGGCAGTTATCAATGGAACTGCAGCTGGAGGTGGATTTTCTCTCGCACTGGCCTGCGACTTTCGACTAATGGCTGAGACAGCGCGTCTGAAACAAGCCTTCACCAGTCAGGGGCTCTGTTTGGATGGTGGAGGAACTTGGTTTCTTCCACGTTTGGTTGGACTTGGGCGTGCCCTGGAGATTGCGGCATTGGATGAATGGATCTCCGCAGAACAAGCCCTAAACTGGGGATTGGTCAACCGAGTTGTGCCTCCAGAACAGCTCACAGCAGAAACCCAGAGTTGGGCAATTCGTTTAGCTGAACGCTCCAGCCACGCCTTCGCAACTGTCAAACAACTACTCAACGAATCCTGGAACACCCCGCTCGAAACCCA
>JACLAD010012173.1_pt1 | contig 16453 bp, 13 predicted proteins | sample 8027901 | NCBI WGS metagenome assembly JACLAD01 (sample SAMN15725071, study PRJNA655200) | protist metagenome | isolation source: fluorescence activated cell sorting (FACS) single amplified genomes of... | place: Spain: Blaines Bay Microbial Observatory, Mediterranean Sea | collected 2016-07-05 | reverse complement strand
AAAGCGTTCGAGCTCCACCGGATGGATATCGGCACGGAGCGCAGGCAGCACCTGCGCGAAACCGGCCAACTCCGTCGCGCTGGCGAACTGAAACGCCGGGATCACTCAGCCGCGGTCACCGGGGCGGTGCAATGCATAGAACGTGCGCGCAGCGATCCTCTCGCGCAGGCGGCTCGGGAACACGCCAAGACGGGCGGCGGGATCGATCCGGCATGGATCGTAGCGAGCCGGGCGGCGACCCCGGCAAGAGGGGCACAATCCGGTGCATCGGTTCGCAAGCGCACGCCAGACGAGTTCAGTGCGATCTCTTCGTTTGGGGTGGATGATTCAAGCCCTGAAGTCGACAAGGCGGCATCTGAAGGGAGTCCGCCGACCGAGCGAGGCCCTCGCTGAACCACCCCATTTGGATCATCTCCTCAGACGCGGTATGGATCTTATGGCCAGACGGGTGTCGGTGGGCTGGGCGGATGGCGCGCTGACTGGCAAAGCCAGTCCAAAGAAATCGGCGATGCTATCCAGTACCGCTGCCGGCGCCTTTGGAGGCTACCCCAAGTGAGCGTCTGGCGATCGGCATGTAGCATGCCTGATGCATACCGCTTCAAAGCCCGGAAGCCGGTTATCCACATGAACAGAAGACGGGCAGGCCCAGAACCCATTGTCGGGTCGCGGCACCGCATGGGATTGTCGATCTTGGCCGACTGCGGCTGGACAGCGAGCCGGGTGACGACGACGGCAATCACGACCACCCGGCTCTCGTTTCCATACGCACGGTCTCATACCGCATCCCCGCGGGCAAGATCAGCGAAAGAAGGACCGTGTCATGAACGACAAGACCCACCCTTGCGGTAGCGACCGCACCGAGCTCACGTCAAGCACCGCCATACCAGGTCAGGCGACGACCCTGCCCGCCGCCGCGTCTGACGGGCAGGATGCCGACCCCGCCATGGAGCGGTTGGACATCGAGCAGATGGGCCGCCTCGAGCAGGCCAACATCGACCTCGTGCTCGAACGCCTCTCGATCGACCCGGCCCATCTCGACCTTCGGCCCGTCATCCGGTTCTGGAGCCACGTGTGCATCTCACATGGCGAGCTGATTTCGGAAGCAGCCGGATACGGCATTTCCGACCGGACCATCGTCGTGGCGCTGCAGGAGGCGCAGGACGAGGCGGAGCTTTGCCCCTGCATGGACGAGATCGCGGCGACCTGCCCAACGCTCGCAGCGCGATTGCGCACGGCCATGAGCCACCCGGACATGACCAGGATCTGGAGCCCCGGCGAACTCGAGGGACGCGCCCGTGATTTCCGGATGAGTGATCTGGTCTCGAAGGTGGATATCTTGGCTGGAAAGAATGTCCAAGCCTTGTCCGGCGTGCTCGCAGAACTCGCCGACCACTGCCTGGCCAGCGGGACCACCCTGCGCGACTACCTTGATATTGCCCTCGACGATCTGCCGCCGGCCGCGCTGCCTGCGGGATTTGCGGGTTGGGACTCCGAACCCTTGGCCGCCAAGTCCGGGTGATCGACCGAACAGCATCAATGCAGGCCGGGACACGTCTGATGCCGGTCCCGGCCTGCGGTTACGTGCTACCAAGCTGGCACAAAGAAGACCTGGCCGGTCGCTGGTGGCGAAGGCCGCGTCAGGACACAAGGCCTCGACCTGCGTGGCCTCCGGTCGACCTTTCTGCCTGCTTCGGCAGCAATGGGCATTTCGCGGCTGATGAACAGGCGTCCATGGCAGGATCGTCCCGACGCGCCAGATGTAATACCACCGCGATATCTGCAATGTTCGGAACGCACGATGTCGCGTTCGGACCAATCCCGCTCCAGCTCGACCCTGCCTGCGGCGAAGGGCGTGATTGCCGTGCCCCTCCCATCTGTCCTTCCTCGGCCATGGAGCCTAGATGGCTCCGATCAGAACCCTGGCTCCGGGAGGGCAGGCGGCGCAGCGTCACTGCCTGACGCCTCGCCTTCGGCATCCCGTACCGCATTCGCTTCAGCCGCGCCGCCCGGATCGGCCTGACCCCCGAACGGCGAGATAGGCCTGGACGACACAGGCGCCTGCCTGCACGCCGCCACGAGGTCCAGCACGGCCTCGCTGCCCAAGGCCTCGTGCTGCAAGAGCTCGAAGGCGGCCATGAAGCCGTCCGCCGCCGCATGGCTCTGCAGCGGATGACCGGCGCAAAGCCGCAGCAGCTCCGCAGCCCGGGCGGTGGCGTCCGTCTCTCGGCGCGGAGGGCGCGCCACCTGCGCCTGCGCGACGCTTTGCAGCAAGGCGTCCGGCGACCAACCCTGCGCCTCGGCCTCCGCCGTCCAGTCCGCCTGCGCATCGCGCAGCGCACCGTGCCGCTTGCCCGGCCGGGTGGCATAGGCAGCGAACTGCGCGGCCCGCCGATCCTGCGCCGGGCCGCGCCCGGTGGCCGCCAACCGCGAGACGATAGACCGGCGGCGTTTCGAGAACAGCTGCAGCAACGGCTCCGGCACGCCGACGATCTCGTAGCTGCGCCCCGCAGGACGGGTCCGCAACCCGAGCCGCTCGTGCAGCAGGAACACCTCCTCGCAGCGCGCCAGCGCCGCGATCGCGCCCGCATGGGTGAGAAGCAGGTAGTTGTCGAGCTGGCGCAGCCGTCCGTCCCGGCCCACGGCCGTCTTGGACAGCACGACATGGCTGTGCAGCTGCGGATCCCCCGCCCGGCTGGCGGCGTGATCGAACCGGGCCCCGATCACGCGCTGGACCGGGACATGGCGGCCCCGGCTGCGGCTGGCGATGAGACCGAGGTCGAACGCCCATTGCAGCGCCCGCGATATCGCCTGCGCATGGATGGCGCGGATCGCCGCCAGCAGCCCCGGCCGGGCCACGTCCCCCACGAGGCCGAGCACGCTCACGCTCTTGGGCAGGCTGAACTGCACGTCGTAGCCGCCCGAAGGCGGCACCGGCGCGCCTGCCGCCGGGCGCCGCCGTCGGGCCGCCATCCGCCCGGTGGCCGGATCACGCCCGGCCACGAGATCGCGCAGAACCCGGGTCGCGACCGGATCGCCGGAGCGCAGCCCGTCGAGGATGTTCGGCACCCCCGGCATCAGCAGCAGCGGGGTAGGGGGTTCGGGCTGCAGCACGACCCAGCGGCCCGGCCCGTCGCAGGGATCAGCATCCTGCCGGTCGCGACTCACGGCTCCCGTCATCGTGGTCGGGGCCCGATCCGCCGCCTTCTGACCTGCTGCCGCCTCCTGGTCCGCCAGTTCAGTAGAGGCGAGGTAGTACGCGACATTATAGATCCGGGTGCAGCTGATCATCTCGCGCCCCTCCCACAACCGGCCGAGGACAGGGCGCTTCCGGATCTCCACGGCCGGCCCCAACCATGCGCCAGCGATGCAAAGGGATAACAGTCGCAATGCGCCGTCCTGCGGACGCGACGCTGGCAGGGTGCAGTGGTATGCGGCCGTGACCGGACCCAGGGGCGGGGGGTGGCGGGGCGCGATCCGGCGATGAGGGTCACGGGCATGGAATTCTCCGTCGATGCAGGGCCTCGACATCGATATTTTCCGCAGGCCATGAAAATACCAAGCCCCCCGTCACTGTGCGCCGGACCCGATATGCGTAATGTGTCAGGGAAACGGAAATGCCATGAGATGCGTGGACATGCGGCGAATGAAAGGTCTCCCTCATGGTCTCTGAGACGTGTACGAGACGAGACGAACGCACGACGCATCGAGCTGATGCGAGGACTATCATCAGAAAAGAAAAGTGATGCAAAAACTGCGCTTTGGCGCGGGGTCGCCCGTCGCGTGGTCGGAGCGGACAGCAGCTCGAAATGCCAGCTTATTTACCAAATAGATAATCATTTAATGCAGCCCTGCGTTGAATTCCGGCCGATGGCGACGAGAAGGTTTTGTCTTCTACTATGGAAAAATGTGGACAACCGGAATTTCGATGGATCGGAAATTTCGGGGCCATTGTATGGAAATGGGGAAGTAGCAAAAAAGAACAGGATCACCTCATGTCCGACCCCGCCCATCCCACCCTGGCCGAGCGCCTCGAGCAGCGCGTGGCCGAGCATTCCGTGCCGCCCCGCGCCTCCTGTCTGCAGCAGATCATCGCGGCGCGTGGGATGCTCCGTCGCCTGCGCGATAAGGGCTACAGCTCGGCCCAGCTCGCCGCATGGCTCGAAGAGTGCGGCGTCCCCGTCCGCGCCGGCACGGTGCGGGCCTATCTCGCCCGGATCGACCGGGCCGAGCGGGCGCTCGCGGGCGAGAGCCCGGAGACGCCACCCAGCGACCGCGAGATCCTGGCCGCCTGCCGCCAGGGGTTCATCCGCGACGCGGCCAGGTCCCGTCCCCCCGTCTCGCAGGTCTCGACGATGCGCCGGGCGTCCGGCTCTGCCAAGGCCGCGACCACGGCTTTCGCATCGCCGATGTCGACCCTCACCCACAATCCCCACCGCGATCTGTAAGGAGCGCCACGACATGACGCATTCGCAGCGCCGGCCCGTCCTGGCGATGACCACCTCCCTCAAGGGCGGCACCGGCAAATCGTTCTTCGCCTCGGTCCTGCTCGACGTCCTGCGCCACCGGCAGGTGCCGGTGGCCGCCTTCGACGCCGATGGCGCGATCGGGGCGCTCTCGGCGATGCATGCCGGGCGCGACGAGACGGGCCGCCTGCGCGATCCGCAGTCGGCCGCTACCGGTGTGATTGCCTACAACATCCGCGACGACAGCCGCACCACGCTGATCGACTCGCTTGGCTGCCCCGAGCCGCTGATCCTGCACGACATGGCGGGCGGCTCGCTCGCGGATATGCAGCGCCTGTTCGATGACCGCGACGGGCTGCACAACTTCCTGCGCACGGCCGAGCGCCTGGAGATCACGCTGGCCTTCTTCCACATGATCACGCCGGATCGGGGCAGCGTGGAGTCGATCGCGATCCATATGGAGCTGAGCGCCCCCTACAGGGGCAGCGCGCTCGACATCCGCCACGTGGCCATCCTCAACCGCCGCGCCGCACCGCGCGATGCCGACTTTCCGGTGTGGTTCGGAGATCGCGACCCCGCGGGCGTGCCGTTCGGCGGCCGGACGCGGGCACGGTTCCTGGAAGCGGGCGGAATCGAGATGAGCTTGCCGGCGATCGAGGCGCGCACCGCCGAACTGGTCAAACGCCTGCAGATCCCCTGGCGGCAGGCGGTGCGCGACCCGCGCCTGCAGCTGACCGATCAGCAGCGGGTGCTGAACTTTCTCGAGCAGTTCGAGGCGCAGATGCCCGAGGGCCTGCGGGATCTGGCGGGGCTGCCCGCATGACACAGGAAGGAGACAAGAGCATGGCCGTGAAGGTCGACATGAACCGGCTCGAGGCCCTGTTGGCGGATTGCGAGCTGACCTCCGAGCAGGCCCGGAGCATACGTCGCAAGGTCAGCCAGGCCGGCTTCGGCTTCGATGACCCCTTCGCCCTCGAAATCGCGATGCGGGAGATCAGCCGCTACGACAGCGCCGCCGACCGCCGGCGGCTGCGCCAGGCCGCAAACGAAGTCCACAAGAGCGTGCACGAGGCCGTCCAGGAGGGAATTTCATCGGGCCTGTCGCTGCTGTACCGGCACAACGAGACCTTGGCTAGCCGGTTTGCCGAGGAGGCCGAGCGCCACCTGATGGCGATCATGGATCGGGTCCAGCGGCGTCTGCTGTGGGCCAGCGCCGCATGGATCGCCCTCGGTCTGACCGTCATGCTCGGCCTCGGCAGTGCCGCCGGGTTCTATCAGGGGCGTGCTCACGGCCTGACCGTGGCCGCCTCGTGGGAGGGGATCCTGGCCCGCCAGGACTTCGGGGCTTGGAGCGGGCTCATCATGAAGAACGGCGACATGGACGCGCTGCTTGACACGTACTGCCGTCCCGGCAGTCCGGACAACAGTCGTGTGCTGGACAGCGAAGGGCAAGAATTCTGCTGGCTGCCGCTGCGGACCGACTGATGGAAAGAGACCAGACTGTGCGCGCAAGACGATGGCCGCCCGGGGAAACACCCCCGGGCGGCCATCCTGTCATCGGGTCATGATTGGCAGCACCCGTTCCCGGAACAGGGGGGCGGTCGGCTCAGCAACAAGCAGCATTTCCAGCGCCCCGCCCTTGATGTCCTTCTCGATCATCAATCTCTCAGCGTATCGAGACGCGGCTCACGGGGATAGACGACTGCCCTGTCAACCGTCTCCCGCCGCTTCCGGACCCCTGCTGCAAGGGCGCGGTCGATTGGAGAAGCTGGGTCGATCCCGGGATCAGAGCCGCCTCTGACTTTCGAAGTCGAACACGGTTTCAATCTTGAGCGCGGTCTCCGTAGTCATGGCGAAGTCGTTCCCCTAGCGGCTGTCCGCACCAGCCGAGACATCGTCGAGCAGCATCCGCTCGGCGGCGCGTCCGGCGAGCAGAGTCTGCAATCGGCCTTTGAACTACGTCGACCTCTGTGACGCGACCAGCGTCTAGACCTCGATCATGTCACCCAGCCAATCACCAGAGTGTCGCAATCAGGCGATCCAATCTTCGGCAGCGAGCGTGGTCACGGTAAAGCTTTCCCAGTCACTCACGTCCTCGCCATCGAAGGCGCGCACCTCAAGCTCGGAATCGCCGACCCGGCGGTCGGTTCGAATTCGGATCATGTCGAGATCATCGGCATCGATCCGAACGCCGGAGTCGGCGTCCATCCGGCCTTCGCCCCTGAAGATAAAGTTGTCGCGCCCTGCAGCGTCGCGCAATTCGAACCATTGAATCGCATCACCCTCCGCATCCCTGACCGAAAGATGATCCTCAAGCGGCGTACGAAAGCCACCCCTCACCTTGGCGAGCGCCACATCGTCCACGGTGATCACCGGCGCAGTGTTTCGCGCAACGGGAGAAGTGTCCTCGGGCAACGAGATGCTTGGCTCGGACGCCGGAATGCCCGAATCCAAGTCGACCGATCCGCCGGTGCGGGCGAAGTTCTGGGTGACCATGACCCCGTCCCAGCCATTGTAGTCGCCGCGCTCGATACCGATCCCGATATACTCGAAGTTCGGGTTCAGGATATTGGCGCGGTGGCCGGGGCTGTTCATCAAAGAGGCGTGCAGGTCGACCACGTCATCTTCTAGGCCCGACGCGCCACGCTCGGACTGCCAAGCGATGTTCTCGCCCGAAGCCCAGCTGCCAGAAAAATCAAAATCGGCATCGCGCATCCGATCGGTCGCGCTCGATCCGCCTTGGCCGGTATGGGAGAAGCTGTCGGTCTGCAGCATCCAGCTGCTGTGATCCTCGCTTGCTTCATTGAGATTGGTCTCAAGCTTGACAGGGTCGAGACCAACCGCAGTCCGCTCTTCGTTGATGAGAGAGAGCATCTGGCGTTCGAGGTCATTCGCGATAGACATGAGGTTTCTTATCCTTGGTCGGGTCGATGTCGTCGTGACCGCTCTAGAACACGTTTCAACAAGGACGAAGACCTCGCGCCGCGGCGCAGCATCGAAGGCAATTTCACGCTGCGGCAGCTTGGGCTTCTTGGCCGGTTTTTGCCGAACAAGAAGCACTTAGCCGATGCGCGGAATTGCGCTGCCTCCCAAAGACGAGCAGAATCAAAGTGAAACATTCTATACGCGCATAGCTGCGGAGGTCCGAACGCGTTGTGTTTGGGCATGGAATGCCCCGTGGCCGTACAGAGATCCGTAGATCCAGCACCGCGCTGTCTTAACGCCAGGGTCATCTGTTCATCTGGAAATCGCTTCTTGGCGCTCCTCCTGGGGCGGAAGTCTGCCCTAGCAGGCCGCTGAAGAAGTCTCTCGAGAAGGCGCTCTCCTCGACAGGGTGGATGCCTGCCACACCGACTTTCGCTCAGCTCGACGAGAGAGCCCAAAAAAACGAGGCCTCTACACTACAGGCGCAGCTGTCTTCGACTTCTTCAGCACCCTGCTAGGAGACCGCATCCAGCTTGAGCCAGTCTGCCGGACCACAACCCTATTCCAACGATCCAGAGGCGGTTGTGGCAAGGGGTGGAAACAAGTTTCAGTGAGAAGGTGGCGGGCCGCACTTTCGCTGCGTCGTGTACACGCATCAGACATGTGCAAAAAAGCAACGGCCACCCTTCGTCCGCAGCTGGGCCAAACCAGATCTTCAGACAGTGCGAATCACCGCTCGCATACAACTCAGCGGTGAATGCAGATGCCCCTGAAAGGGAAGTTGTTACGCGAGCAAGATAGGGATTTTCGGCCAAGGTCCTCGCAGCTGCCCTTTGACGACCGCACAAATATATTCAAAAATTCAATAAGATATGAGATTTGATGAGCACCTGCCAAACTACCTTCATCAGTTTTGCAAACAGTGCTAGGCTTCGAACTAGGCTAGGCGCTTGAATGTGTGCGCAAGTTTCCGACAGACGCACCTTCAGCAAGCTGACCTATGTAATGTTAAGAGTCTTAACAGGTGGTCATGATGTCATTTATTACCAGTGATCTGTGCGAAGAAGTCGAAATCTGCGACCCGAATGAAATAGAACAGGAATGCCTCCCTTTCGGTGAGGAGCTTGTTTGCAAATACATAATCAATTTGGATCCCAGGGACTACGCCAACGGCGATGCATGGCGGCAATACATGTCTCCGAGCGAATACAACGCCTGGATGGGATGGGGAATCCCCTACCAACTCAAGAAGATGGTCAATACTGACGGAAGCGAGTATTGGCATGCCATTGCAGAAGGATCGAACGGAGACGACCACATCAGTGGCCTTGGGCTTCTGAATACCCTCTACTCCCAAAGCGCTGGTACGCTGCCCAATCCTTCGGTCTATGTCGGTGACCTGATCCACTTCGACATCCGCGGCAATGGCGGCGATGACAAGATCGAAGGCGCCCACAACGCCGACAAGCTGCAAGGCGGTTCGGGCAACGATTACATCAAAGCCCATGGCGGCGATGACATAGTCTATGGCGGCTATGGCAACGACGAGATCAAGGCCGGCGACGGCAACGACCTCGTCTGGGGCAGCTATGGCAACGACGAGATCTACGGCGGCGACGGTGACGACCAGCTCAAGGGTGGCACCGGAAACGACGAGATCCACGGCGACGACGGCAACGACAACATCTACGGCGAGTCCGGCAACGACACCCTCTATGGCAATGACGGCAACGACTACATGGAGGGTGGCAGCGGCCATGACGACATGTTCGGCGGCAACGGCGACGACTGCATGGACGGCGGCGAAGGCGACGACGACATGTGCGGCGACGATGGCGACGACCTCATGACGGGCGGCCTCGGCAATGACACCATGTATGGTGGCAATGGCGACGACAAGCTCGACGGTAATGAAGGGAATGATGAAGTCTACGGTGGCGATGGCAACGATCTTGTCGCCGGTGGTGACGGTGATGACATTGTTAGAGGTGGCGACGGTGACGACATCGTTCGCGGCGGTCTCGGCGAGGACAAACTGTGGGGCGACGAAGGCTGCGACCAGTTCGTCTTCTGCGAGGTCGACTTCAATTGCTCCGATGTCATCATGGACTTCGACAGCTCGCCGCGCGGCGACCAGATCGATCTCACTCAGCTCGACATCGACACAGTGCGAGTCCAGATGAGCGGACTTTCCGGCGTGGTTGGATTGGATCTCATCGTTGATGGTGAAGCAGTGCAGCAGATCGAGGTTAACTCCGGTATCGGGGCAGATCTTCAATCCGTGTTCGAGCGTGACAGCACCTTCGGTACGGACGAAGGTGCCTTGGTCCAGATCGGGTCGGGTGTCCGGGTCGACCTGCCCTCCGTTTCGGTTCTTCACACCGACGGCGGAATGTTCTTCTGAACCTGTCGTGGGGGGGGGGGGGGGGGGGGGGGGGCGTAATGTTCTTCTGAACCTGGCGTGGCGCGGGCACCTTGCGCCGGCGCCACGAGCCCATGCCGGCATTCGCGATCCTCTCAGTTCTGGCAAAGGACTGATGCCGGAATTCTGGGGTTAATATACCGAGACATCAAATGCCATTCGGTGTGCACGACCCACCCCGGCGCGCCAAGTATCAATCAATGAATAAACCCTGTGCATAGGCGGTATTCATGGCCAGCTTAATCTTCAACGCAAACTCGTCGCTTTCCTTCTATGACATGAAGCAGGCCAAAAAGGAGTTCTTGCCGCTTCTGAACGGCTACAGCGAAGCCATCCTGTCATCCTCGACCATCACGCTGAGGGATAATAATATCAACCTGACCAAGATCAGCGGATCAGGCCTCACCTATGATACCAAAGACGGGAAATTGTTCATCACGGATGGAGTGATCACGGATGTCGAAATTCGGATCGATGATGAACAACCTGTGGTTGAGATCTCAGGCTTGGAGATCAGCGCCAGTGATTTCGGAAGCTTCCTGACATCAGGATCGCGCAAGGCATATGACCTGCTGTTCGAAGGTGACGACACCGTATCGGGCGGAAAGAAAGACGATTTTCTGAAGGGATATCAGGGAGGCGATATCCTGAATGGCTACCGAGGTAGTGATACTCTCCTGGGAGGCGGCGGCAACGACAAGATGTTTGGCGCCATAGGCCAGGACAAGCTTGTCGGCGGCTCCGGAAACGACGTCCTGCTGGGCGGCGGCGGCGGCGACATTCTGATCGGCGGTGGCGGAGCAGACGAGCTTCTGGGTGGCGGCGGCAGCGACACGCTCAAGGGTGGCGCTGGAAACGACACGCTCGACGGCGGTCGTGGCGACGACGTGACAAAAGGGGGTGGCGGCGCCGATACCTTCATTTTTGACAAGGGAAACGACAAGCTCGTCGGCGGCAAAGGCCGTGATACGGTGCAGTTCAACGGCGACTTCGATGAGTACGATGTGACCTTCGGAAAGCGGGTCATCGTGGAATCCGGTAATGACCGAGATGTGCTGATCGGCATGGAGCGGCTCGAATTCGACGATACGGTCTATGCTCGCCAGGGCGGCGATTGGGTCGAAATCGGATGAAATGGGCGCTGATAACGGGCTGGGTAACCCTTTCCTGATTCCGGCGCAGCTTCTTGCAACGAACCCCATGGCCGGAGCCATCAGCTCCATGCACCTGAACACGCTCTTTGCAGGATCCAGACAGATTGTGGCAACTTTTGGTATGGTTGCCTTTCAATGTGAATTTCTACAGGCCACATTTCCATATCAACGCCATAAACTGGAGACTACATATTCAATGCCCCACAGATTTTATAATATCTGGCTTATATACTTTTACGGGCAAGCTATTAATTTCCGAACGATATTATAACTAATTAGGAAAGATATTGCATGTGTGCATTTCTCGCAATAACGTCGTAGAGGCGATTTCCGCGCTTGGCTGGGTCGCCTCTCGAAACCAAATCACCATCCTCGACAATTTGGCAGACAAACAAGACATCACCGACGTCACAACAAAAATACTTGTGCCAACCCCGACGGGGCCAGGCTTCATGATAGTATCTAGTGACGTCAATCCGGGCTTAGTTCAACGCGGCGTCGACAACATCAGATTGGTTAAGGCCCGGGTCGGGGTCCATTGCGCGTCTGCCATCCTGTCACCAATACTTTGCGGTAAAATCGACGGTCGCAGTTTCGCAATTTGGGAAAGACATCGTCCACTTCTCAGCGGAAAGGGAAGCAAGAGGTTCAACCGCTACTTTTACGGACCCCGGATCATAGACTGGGCCTATCTTCTATGCGCTCACAGCTTGAAACCGGCCGCAAACGTGCCGAAGCAGTTCGTCGTTCCGCTACAGGCAGTCCGCGACGAAGCCGCTTTTCCTAAAGACATGCGGCAACAGGCGGAACGCGCCCTGGACCGACTTGATGAATGGCGTCCCTTGCAGTGCATCCAGCACGGGGACTTTTGGGAAGGAAACGTGCTAAGATCTCGTCAGGATGGCGGGTTGTTCGTTATCGACTGGGCTGGCGCGAGAGAGAACGGCTATCCTGTGGTTGATATCTTGCAAATGCTGATGTCGATAGGATGCAGCCGCCGGGCGAAAGACCGCCAGATAGAAAGACTGTGCGGCACGCTTGCATGCTCGCGTGACGACCTGACCAGTTACACACTGGCCGCTCTAGGTTATCTCGGCGCAAACCTTGAATACTTTCCCGTCGAAAAATATTATCAGATAAGCGTTTCGGTCTTCCGGTACATTTCCCAGAAGTAGGACGTAATTGGGCGTTGATGCTTGCAGTTACCCACAAGTCTGCCGCCAATTGATTCACCCTTCCGGGCTTGGCCTTGCCAAGGGGCAAGCGATCATGATTACTCATGTGGCACCTAATAATTGAGGTGTGGACATGGGGCAGAGTTGGGTGGAAGCAGAAACTGCTGGATGCGATCTGGGAGATGACCGGCTGAACCGGCGTCTTGGAGCAATGCTGGAGGCTCTCGGGGAACATCCGTGAACGTGGACCGGCTATTACGTCCGAAGTCGGGTCGAGGCTGTGATGAACTGCCTGAAGCTCTTCGGCGAGAGGATCATGTCACGAGACCCCGACCGCCAAACCGCCGAAATCCAGATCCGCATCGCCATCATGAACCGCTTCTCGGCCCTCGGACGGGCCGAGATCGAAGCCGTCCGCTGAAGAAAGGCGGGAAAGGGGGCAGTCATGCTCGGGGCTGATTTGCGCAACATCGTCGTTCAGGAGCAGATCTGACAGATGCAGTTGCAAAGCCTATTGCGTAATAGAGCCGATCGAAAATATAGACCAAGGACCCCGCTATATCTAACGGGATCCTATTTGCTATCGCGCTAGATTCAACTACGACATGGAGTTCTAATCGAAACCGCCTGCTGTAGCCTCCCTTATACAAAAACGAAGTCGCTGTCTTCAAAGGCGAAAGCTAGGCCGCCATCATGGCTTGCGTTGAAGCCGAAATTGGCAGCGCCCCCGGCACCAATCGAGCTGTTCCAGCCAAGCGCTTCGAAGACAATATCGCCATCCGAATCCTTGGCCGCCGTCGCTCCCCAAACGCTGGTGAGATTGAAGACAATGTCATCGGGCACGTCGAGTTCAATGGTCCAATCGTCTACACTTTCACCACCGATATTGCGCACTGCAACGTTCTGACTGAGACCGCTTCCCCAGCTGTTGGTCAGGGCCGCGTCGATCTCGAGCATCTGATTCGACGCCGATGGCACCTGATCGACATCCGCGAATGAAAATGCGAACTCGTCTTCGCCGTAACCGGCGCCTTGGACCTGGACGGTGAACTTGAGGACGTCGCCCGCGACGAGCTTGCGCTGGAACGCCTGTCCGTCCGTCGAAAGGACGAACTCGCCGCTCTCATCCACGCCGGTCGAGACCGTCGCATTGAACCCGCTCATCCATGCATTCACGAGCGTCCCGCTGCCACTGTATTCGGGTGCAATGTCCCAAGCATAGACATCGCTACCCACGAGATCTTCCTCCTGCACCGTATAGCAGATGCTCGCATTGAAGCCGCCGCCCCAGGACGGGTTGTACCAGTCGTTGATGGTGGTCGCTTCGAAGCCTGCTGACCAGTCCGGGCCAAAGGGCCGATCCTCAACCGTGAGGTCGAAGGTTTTGGCATAGGACGCCCCGCCCTCATCGGTGGTGGTCACCTCGACGCGATAGGACGGGTTGGTCTCGAAATCGAGGGCAACGCCGTCCTTGAGTTTCAGTGCGTCGCCGTCGATGTCGAACAGGTCGCTGGTGGCCAAGACGTTTCCGGACGCATCCGTCACGCCGGTGATCGCGTAGGTATGGCTGTCGCCCTCGCGGGTGAGGTCGACATCCGTGGTGGTCAGCGTGCCGATCGGCGCGCCGCGGGCGCTTTCGGCGACGATGGCGTTGCTGAGACCGATGTTCGTGGGGGCGTCGTTGACCGCCGCAATGTCGATCTCGATGATCTTCTCGGCACTGCGCGCTTCCCCGTCCGAGACGGCATAGGAGAAGGACGCGGTGCCGTTGAAGTTCTCGTCCGGCGTGAAGATGTAGTCGCCGCTTTCCCCATCGATGACGACCGTCCCGCCGACCGCCGTGGTCCCGGCCACGAAGGTCAAGGTGTCGGTGCTGTCGGCATCGGTGCCGGGTTGCAGCGTGCCATGAACGGCGATGTCCTCGGTGCCGGTGGCGTCTTCGTCGGCCGTCGAGACCAGCGGAGGCGTGTTGAAGTCGAAGTTCACGACCTGGCCAAGTTGTACCGGAGTCAGACCAAACAGCGCGGTGGCATCCGGATCTTGTAGCGTAGCGAGTTCGCTTTGAATGTTTGCAAGATTCGTTTGCTGCGAAGCAAAGTGGAGGAAGGAAACGGTCTCTCCGGGCTGAACCGTTAGTGTGAAAGTATAAGTGGGCCCCTGATTTCCGAATGCGCTAAATACTGTTGTTCCGACAGACGTCGGGTTTGCCGTACCGTCCCCGAAGAGGTGTAGAACTGTGGGGTCCCCGGCATTTTGCCCGTCATCATTCACAATCCAATGATCGTTCGTGCCAAAAGACGTGTCGCCCGACGATGTTGATAGAACGGTGAACCCACTGTCGTTTCCCGAGTTGCTCTGGATTTTCATTGCGACGGTTTGCGCTGACGTCCCGGTATTTGTAAAGCTTTCGAAGAATCGGGCCCAACCCTCTCCTGATACCTCAGGAACATACATTCGGCGCTGTACTGCCAAGTCGCCGACGGCTCCGCCGACTACTGCTTGCCGACCGCCCAATTCAGATGATTCAAAGCTTCCGGAGAAAATAACTCCGTTTACGGAAAGTGTTAGGCCGCCATCAAAGGCATCGCGTGTTCCATTAAGTACCGTAGTTCCGAATGATGTTCTGTCATAGAGATCCCAATTGTAGCCATCGCCGTCCGGGAGTGTTGTACTTGCCATTTTTTAGATCCTCACTTTATTATGGCATAGAAGCCCTATACCGGACATTGGAAAAAGCGTTAAGTGCACTCATCGTCACCCAAACCTTCCCCCACTTTTTGATGAAGATTGAAACTTCTCCCTCACGATAGAAATGATGCAGAGGCTACCCGGCCGCGCGCCCCTCCGCCTTGGCGGTGTAAAGCGCCTGGTCCGCCTCTTTCAGGCGCGCCGCGTAATAGCCCTGCGGCGTCTCGAAGACGGCGATGCCCACCGAAACCGAGGCCGGGCAATCCGGCCCGACCGCCAGGTCCACTGCGCGGCGCAGGCGGGCGCTGAGGCGGTCGGTCATCACCGCGGGCCAGTCGCAGTCCTGGGGCAGGTCGTGCAAAAACAGCGCGAACTCGTCGCCGCCGATCCGCCCCACCGGGTCCTCGGGGCGGCATAGATCCCGCAGGCTCCGCGCCAGCGCCTTGAGGTAGCGGTCGCCGGCCGGATGACCGAAGCGGTCGTTGACGCCCTTGAAGTCATCGGCGTCGATCAGCACCAGCGCCGAGGCGCGCCTGCGCAGCGACTGACGCGTCATCAGTCGGGCCATGGCGTGGAAGCTGCGTCCGTTCAGAAGGCCGGTCAGCGGGTCGTGCCGACTGCGGCGCCGCAATGCCATGTTGTGATCGCGCAGCCAGTCAAGCGAGGCCTTGAGCCGACGCCGCTCCTGCGCGGCCGACAGCAAGCTGCTTGCAAGCGGCAGCAGCGCCTGTACCGCTTGGCGCCCGGTCTCGCTCAATTCCGCCTCCCCGGTCGTGTCGAAGCTCAGCTCGCCCATCCAGTCCATGTCGACAGGAAAGACGACACGGGTGGCGGCGTCGACGCGCCAACCCGGCCGGTCGGCCGCGGAGGCGGGCAGCAAACGCAGCCGAGGCGGGGCGCCGGCGCAGCTGCCCAAGGCGTTGCACAGGTCACGGATCTCGGCGTCGCCGTCGAAGACTAGGGGGTTCGGGATCATCGCGTCTACCGCGCCAGCGCCATGGCTTCCCGCGTATCCTTGCCGGGTGTCGCCCGGTGGATCGCGGCGAATTGCTGGCGCGCCTCAGCCTTGCGGTTCATGTGCAAAAAGGCATAGCCGCGCAGCATCGCCATGCCCCGGTCGAGACCGCCCGTCTCGCGGCTGAGACGGTCGACGTGAACGACAGCCTCACTGTAGTTCTTGCGCTCGAAGGCGCTGAGCGCGAGCCGACTCAGGATCTGCCGGTCGGTGGTCAACTTCTGTTGCGTGGTGAGCCGCGCGCGGCCCGCATGCGCCGCCGCCTCGCGCACCATGTCGGCCTTGAGATAGGCGAGGATCAGGCCGTAATTGGAATCCTGGCGCAACTGTGCGTTGCCGGCATGCGCCGCCGAATGGCGGAAGGCGGAGATCGCCTCAAGCGTGCGGCCGAGCTCAAGCGCGCACCAACCGCGCTGGCTGATGCTGGCGATCGAATTCGAGCGCGCGGCGTGCTTCAGGCAAGTGGCCCAGTCCTTGCGCGCCGCGGCGGCCTGCGCGGCGGCGAGACCGCTGCTGCCCGAAGGCGTGGCCCGCGGGGCCGGGGCGGTCTGCGTTGCACGGACGGACGGCGGTGCCGGGCTACGGACCGCCGGGGCGGCGGCAGGGGCGGG
>JACLAD010008829.1_pt1 | contig 16453 bp, 19 predicted proteins | sample 8027901 | NCBI WGS metagenome assembly JACLAD01 (sample SAMN15725071, study PRJNA655200) | protist metagenome | isolation source: fluorescence activated cell sorting (FACS) single amplified genomes of... | place: Spain: Blaines Bay Microbial Observatory, Mediterranean Sea | collected 2016-07-05 | reverse complement strand
GACTTTTCGAAAGCCTCTGCCCTGCCCTTCTCCGCGCGATGGTCCATGCTCCTCAACTTTGGCAAAGGAATCAAATCAGGAGCGGCGATCTGTCTTGTTCAGATTATTCTTGCGATCACGTACTACGCCAAATACGTGCAGGTGGTTGACGGCAGCTGTAAAACGTTTGGCTACTGCGACCAGAAAATTCCCGGTCTCATGGAAGCCATGTTTATTCTGGTGTTGTGTGAAATCGTTGTCGACTCTGTCTTTGGAGTATTCTATCTAGTGAGGTCCAACCACATTCAGGACCTAGTGTTCTGGGTCTCATCACATTCAGATCTCCGCCCAAGCCAGATGTATCAGATGCTTGGCATAATGGCCTGGGCGGTGTTCGCGTTCACCACTCTGACATGGATTCTTTTAACAATCATGGGTTCTTTCGCCTTCTACTACGAGAATGACATGTGGTATCAGTATCTCTTCATCGCGGTCAATTGTATGAGTGCATGGTGCACGATGTTTCTCTCTGTCCTGTGGGTCTGGGAGAACTGGTTGATGAGTAAGGTGGGGGATTACTTGGTCAAGAAACGTCTGGAGACGGACTTTGGCACGGATGGAATTGTTGCGGGACTAAAGTGTCACGAACTACTCCAGAAAATGTCCGAAATATCGCGTGTCTGGGCGCTGAACCACGCCTTCCGCATTATCTTTGCGTTTATGGACGTCACAGTCTACATCGCGTGGTATCTTCTTTTCCAGAAAAAGACGACACAGGGTCGTCCACAACTCATCCAAAAGACGGAGCCTGTCTTGAACGCGCTCGCCCTTATGCTAGCTTTTGCCTACTACGGGTTTGTCGCGATTACACTCCTCGCGCCCGGTTATGTCACAAGCAAGTTCTTCATCTCTCTCCAGCTCAAAGTCTCTCAGATGACGAACTGGGTCACTAATGAGAGCATGAGACCGCGTTCCAGCAATGCAGACGAAGAATCAAAGAAAGAAATAAAGCAAGATTCGTCCAAGACCACTGGAACTCCAGCGTCGAAAGAACTCGTCCGTTTCGATCAGCAGCACGAAGTGAGAAACTTCCAGCAGACGTGCACGATGTTTATGGTGAGATTCGCATTCACCAAGGACGCTGGGGGAATGCACTTTGCTGGGTTTCCCATCTCTGTCGGGCAAGCTCTGACGGGAATTTTCATTCTCGCCTACATTCAGTATGATATCTGCAAGTACATTGTGTCGTCGTGAATATCGCGACTTTTCCACCAAACAATGCCTCCGTTCACTCCGCGTCTTCCGTTCGTACCGCGACGTGCATTATTCGCTCATTTCGAGAGTTTTCAGCATATTTTTCACGGATTTAGTTTCCCAAGAAGTGACGCCAGCGAGTGCCACCTTGTCTAACAAAACCTCGCAACTAGGACCTCTAAAAAGAAATAAGTTATGATCGCTCCCCATATTCTGACGCCCGTACTTGGCTCGCATCAAGAATAGCGACAAGCTGGTCCATTCAGGGGATGGAATCACCAATTGATTGTTATGCTGGTGTGCCCACAGAACTGCTGAACTTCACAGAGTCGAAGCTTTTAGACTTCACAGAGCCGAAAGCCATCCCTGCGCTTCTCGTCTGGGTTCCGATTCCGAAACCTGGGAATCACTTTTACGGGGGGTATCTTGGAGCCGGCGAGTGGGGCCTGGCACTTGGCAACCCCCTGGCCTTGACTCGTGTCGAGAGGACTTGAGGCGCGGCACACACACGGAAGATGATGTCGTCGGGCAAGCTCAGTGGAAAGGCTTCATCCATGATACCTTACATCCAAGTGAGCGCACGACAGTGCCTCCTACCCGGGGCGGGAACGACGGGAAAGGTAACCATTCAGGCTCTGCTGGACGAGACAGAGATCATGGCCGTGACGCAAACTGACGCCACATATTTGTCGAAATCCATTCGACGCATCGAGGCTGAAACCGGTGCCCTGCTCACCTTGGACCCACAGCCGCAGCGCGGGAGCTCGGCGCGAATCCTCGCTGTCACTGGTGTCCCCAGGGCAGTCGCGGCCGCCCTTCATTTCATCGCGGTGGTCGCGGGGTTGAGAAACGCTGAATCTGCTCCGCTCCGTGTTCGTTTGCGTGTTGACCCGCGGGAAATAGGGTCTGTCATTGGGAAAAGAGGAGCTAGGATCAAAGTGTTGCGAGACATGTCCAACGCCAAGCTTGACATCGATCCCCGGGGTATCTTGAGTGTCGCAGGTGGCTCTCCTAGCATCGCAGGAGCTCTCATCATGGTCATAATTGGATTATTTGAGCAGAGACAACGATTTGGCACCCCCAATCAGCCGACGGTGGGAGCGTATGCAGGTCAGTCTGCTCGCGGGCATGCAAATGTCGAGAAAGCCGCGTCCGTGAGTAAAGATCCAGTGCCTTCAGTACCACAAAGTCAAAGCGATACGGATTTGCCGGCGGCGCGCACAGGGCAGGACGCTAAGAAGGACACCGCCCCTGGTGGGGACCCGCTGCCGTAGAGCACAGCAGTTGTATGAGATAAGAGTGGTTGTATATATTGTACATTTCCATTCCACTAAAAGTGCGGGACAACAAGGTTACGTCCTTATTTGAGCGTCAAGTTGCCTGACACGAATGAGGAACACAATCGACGGATGTAGTCAGGGGAGTTCGTTCGGGTCGAATTTTGCGTGCGGGCACACATGAGACTATATCGAAGATAATTCTAAACCCTCTCGACGACGTTGACAAGTGTCCATATGCTACGCGTGTGTGTGTGTAGTGACACACGCGTTGTATTGCTAATAACAACTCATTTCAAACCGCAAAGCGCGCATGCGTCTTGCTTCGACATCGCAATCCGCCCGCGCCACAGCTTACCTGCAGCCGTATCGGGCACAAAGCCAAGTCCACTGCCTTCCTTTACCGTGTGCTGCACGAGCGCGACGGCGTCGGACAAGGAGTTACAGTGCGAAAACCAGTCCCCTGAAGGATAAACTATGCAATTTCCAGCGAAAGTATGCCCACCAATGTGACTACATGGATGCACTGAGAACGTCGCTCCGAGTGACTCCCGCATATCCTAGACGAAGCGGGCGCAGCAGTTAGGCGTGCGTTCTCAAGGATGCGCTGGCAGAGCGTGACTAATAGAGCGTACTATGAGGTTTTGGACGAGAACTGGACCCTTTTCTCCGCATCTTCCGTCCCTCGACGCGTGCGCGCACACCTGCGCGATATGGGCACATAGAGTCAATCGCGTGACACTTGCCGTAAAAGTAAGGGGGGGACAGCGTACCAGCACTTGGACCGTGGTGACGTCCAACGCGGCGCTCAGCACTGAGGTTATGGCTGAAGCATCACCCGACGCAAGACCTTCTACAATGTCCGGTATGTCGGACATAGATACATCTTGCAAGAGCTTTCCTTCTGGCCATACTATCAGAGAGTGCTTTGCGCTTGGGCCTTGGTTGGGAGCTCCAATGGAGGCGCCAAAGGCAGATCGCGCTGGGTCTTCCTCGGCTAGCGTCACACGAATGGATCTGCGTTGAGGGGATGGTAGGGGGGCGTGGTTTAGACGTTCAGCATGCAGTTCCGACGGAGTTCGCGGCGTGAATGCTTACTTATCAGGGTCGCCTAGCTTTATGCCGACGCCCTGCGCTTGGATCATTCTGTGGTACTCGTAAACTACACAATTCGGGTCCATCTCAAGATGGCTTTGCCTGTGCCGCGGGAAGGGAGGTCACATCTGTAAACGGTAACGCAGGTGTGATTCCACAAGGACGCACAAACTGACCATGATTTTGCAGACGTCCCGTCGCACACGACCAAATGCCTCGCATACGGCTGTGCATTGTTGTTAGCGCTGCGAAGACGCGACCGCGGGGGCAATGCTGGCCTGACCCACCTTTACCGACCCCACCGCACTCTCCACTTTGCTGCTGAACGTCACACGGGGAGCGATTCTAAAGGCATGACGCCTGAGCCGCCACACAACACGAGCGAGCATTTTGGTTTGGTCCCCACGTCCTTCTCGGCATCATCAGTCGCGTCTGTCCGGCAGCAGCGCCTGCTGCAACTCGCCCACTGCGCGTGACGGCGTCGGCAAAAATGGCGCGGTTTAGCATGGACGGGACGCTACAGTACGTGATGGCGGGCATCGCGTTCCTGGTCCTCGGCCTTAAAGTGTACCGCATGTTGACGCGGCGGAAGAAAAAGTACATAGGCGAGCGCAACAAGAAAGGCAAGCGACACGGGCAGGGGACCCAGTTCTACCAGAACGGGCACGTGTTTAAGGGCACGTTCAACAACGACAAGATGGTCAAAGGGACGTACAGCTTCGGAACCAAAGCCATGTACGTCGGCGCGTTCAACAAAAAACAGCAAAAGGAGGGGAAAAACTGCGTGGAGGTGTACGAAGACGGGATCACGCGCTACGAAGGCGAATTTAGCCAGGGCGAACGCAGCGGGCGGGGCACGATGACCATGAAGTCGGGCGCCACGTACACGGGCCAGTGGCTCAATGGTAAAAAAAACGGCAAAGGTGTGCACAAGACGAGAACCTACTCATACTCTGGGAACTTTGTGAAAGGCCAGCGACAGGGAAGAGGCGTGGCGACGTACGATTCCGGCGACTTCAAACGCTACGAAGGCATGTGGTCTGGAAACCGATGGAATGGCCGAGGTAAGCTCACTTTGCGCGACGGATCCACATGGGACGGCAGATTCAGCAACAACGCGCAGATCGGAAAGGGCTTGTTCCTTTCGGCTGAAAAGATCAGGTCAGTGCACGAGTACGATGGCAGTGGACGGCTCGTCGCGTCATCGTCGTCCAGGGATAATATAGCCAAGGTTGTCGCTGAATTGAAAATGAAATAATGATGCTGAGCTCAAATATTCAATGGGCAGTGCACGCTCTAGTTAGTAGATGATATAAGCGTCGTTCGTAACAATGATGAAAGAACAAAGGTACCGAGCGCGATATGAGACATCATGGCTTTGTGAATGGTTACATGAAAGAGCGACCAGCACATGCGAAAATGCTCTGCCACTAGTAGTTGTAAACTATGTTCGTAGTATCTCCAGAAGTCTCGAGGATATAAAATGTCTTTGTCAGAATAGCGACACGGTAAACAAACTGGTGATAGTCAGATGAAACCCATGTTGAAGCTGTTGAAGCTGTTGATATGACTCACAGTCTTCGACAGTTTGAATTTCAAGAAGGCACATGATATGGTGCTCATTGAACTGTTGATGTTGTTCAACAGTTGACTTTTTGCATTCGCAAGCGTGCAACTCAGTTTGGTTTAAGGACAATATAGTGGTTTGAAAATTCCAGGTACTCTGAAAATTGATTGAGAAGTCTTCGCACCCAGCCTCCACGGTCACTCATAGGAATGGTAAGGCAAGGAAACACCGTCCTAACTTTCGAACAAAGAAGTGTTTTCCCAGACCTCAGATGCAACTGTATAGCTCTTGCGAGCTTCGCCTCGGGTGATCCGTCATTTGGAATAAGACCTACTCCACGCTTTGAGTCGGGAATCTCATTTTCTAGAGCACGACCCGGACCACCCGGACCACCTCTTGGGGTGAATCTGGCCTTGGAATCTCGTACAACAAGGCGATTACCTTGAATGACAATGGGCTTGCCACTGGGCTTTTTGTTTCTGAGAATCGCGTCAACTGCCGTAGCAACGTCTTCATGTAGCACCATTTGCCTATTCGATTTCATTTCAATGCACAAGTCAAACGCTGGTGGGCCCATTCTCTCTCGAACTGTCTTTTGGGCATCTCCATTCCGCTCTCGCGCTTGGGAATCTGACAGGATCACTGCATGGACTCCTCCAAGGACACGACATGTGTCGGGGTCTCGAAGCACATCTTCGAGTGTCTGTCCGTGAACGCTCGCACACCTGTATCCGAGCGAGGGGCAAATCAGAGCTTGAGCAAGTGAAGAGAAGGATGTTTTGCTACAATAATAAAGCGGATATCCTGGTCGGTTCTGTACTTACACTTGAATTCCGCGTTGGGACATGCTGCAGCAAGCACGCGCTTCGAATGAATTACCAATTTCATCCACTACAATAGCCATGGGGGAATGGTTTTGAACGGCTTCCGACATAACCTTGTGTTGTTTGCTGGGGTCTCGCACGAACATACGTCGTGCGTTACCCACTGCGCGATGCGGGACAACACCTGTTCCGCAAAGTTCGCCCGACGTGTCCACGATGACGACCTCGCCCCTGGTCGCGGCGTCGCGCGCGATTGCACGAAGGAGTGTCGTTTTGCCAGCAGATGGCTTCCCGATGACGAGCACACTCTTGTTGTGTAGCTCGGGCGGGATTTCAATCTGGATGTATCGCCCGATTCGAATGGTGAGTCCGATGATGGTGCGCTCGCTCTCCCATCCAGCTATGCTGTCGTACATGATACCGATTCGGTGAAGCGTTCCGCGAACACCTGATCGGTTACGCATTCCAGGGACTGAGACCGATTTCTGCGCTCGTGAGCGTGAGTTGCGTGTGAGAGATATTACAACGACAAGAAAACTCCAACATCAAAAGCCATTACGTGGTCGAGAATCTTGTGGAAGTGCTCGGTGGTGCACGTTTCTTCTGCCAGATAGTGTCTTTTTGATTCACCTGATTGAGCAATAGGAACCCTAAAGTCAGTGACTCGCTGCAAACGAGGGCATGGAAAAACATCGATTTCAAACCTGGAGCGCACGCGTAAGGACGGCGACCGCTGTCCATGACGATGCTATGCAAGTCGGCTTTGCTTTGGTGGAGCGAAACGAGTCGTTGACGCATAAATTCTGGAAGTGTCGCAATGAGCTTGCTGAATTCAGGATCTGCTTCGTCATTGTCGGAATTGTCCTCTTCTTTCGAATCGTCGGATGATCCTTCGTCGTCGTAGGAACTGCCGCTTGGATTGTCAGGGTCTGTCGAGTGCAGAGCTTTTATTCCGTTTACATCGATGCAAAAGGCATCCAAACTAATTGAAAGCGTTGGCGCGGCGCTACCTAAAGGATGGGTAATATCGACCGACATCCGGAACATTGATCTCAATTTCAATTATTAGACGTTACAATTTGGGTCCATCGGGGGAAATGGGAAATCTTTAGATTAAGCTACTTAGCATTCTAAACTACAAGCAAACACTCTAGCGGAACAGGGTGTTCTTTTACTGGATCATGCACCCCACGTGCTAACTTCCACGTGTCCAAATTGCCTTTTGTGATTCGCTCCTCTTCTGCTGTAGATTGTATCTCGCTATTGAAGTTTTGACTATCTCCTAGGTTTCCACTGGCCCGTACTTGTACGCTAACGCTCGCCTGTCTACGTGATCCGATGATAGATGCAAAGAACGACCTAAATGCGTCGACACTGAGGCTTTGCACTTGGTGTTCAGGTGCGAGCAACCAATCACGCCCACGCAGTGCGCGTGTAAAATCATGGCGACGTATCGCAATCTCTCGCCATAGTAACCATGTCTGGTCTGTGAGTGTGTCTGGAGTGCGTACGAGGTGCGCCGCAAGTGCCATTTTGGCGGACCTAAACACGTCTGGTGTCAGTAAAGACACAAAATCCGTCATCCCAGACATAAACGCAGACACTCGACTGTGCAGTTCGGCTGCACTGTGCTCTGATGATTGAATTATAATTTTGTACCTGTTTGGGGTTTAAAAGCTGTCAAACTCTGCTTCCGAGCAAGCTTATGCTAGCATGAGCGCTTCTCGAAGAGAAAATATTTACCCATATACACCTCCCCGGACGTCCAATTTTGCAATAACAATGTATCCGAGTCCCTGAACAGTCCTGAGCTCGTGAAATACTCGGTTTTGTGTGAGATGAAGCAAGAGCTCTGACATCAACCATACTGTTAGGCTCGAGTCGCCGTTTTCTAGTCCTTGTATGTTGAGATTTTCTATCCCAGTACCTGCTTGAAAGTATTCTACTACAGCGCTGTTGCCTTCTTGTAGACTCGGATGAGGAATGGAAAGTACTGTGGGCATGCTTCGTACCTTTGTTGTGCGAATTATACTCACTCGGGGCGGAGGAACACTTCCACTGCCCACGTCCGCGCTACTACCTCTGTTTATCAATTCTGCTACCACTGCCAAATGATTTCTCAGAACGCGTTCAACCTCCGCCACGTCAGACCGATTCGAATTTCCGTGAACGAGTGCCAAGACTGCCATAGATTGCATCAGCTCGCTGTGCAAATTTCGGGCGTCCGCAGGTTTCATGCGCCTCAACGCGTCTGCAATTGACTCGCTTGAGTACATAGGTGTTTCAAGTGCTTCGCTTAGAGCATGTTGTGCAATTTGATGGGCTTGTTGCGTGTGTTCGTTGATTATGGACCCCAAAAGCACACTTCTCCGCGTCTCAAGAAGTTTTGCATCAAGAGCTCGATCGGGATCCAGTAGCACACGTAAAACGACATCTAGCACGCGCGGAAGCGTGCCTGTTGCTCCCCCAACCTCAACCACAATCCGTTCACCCGAATGAACAACACTTACGCGGAACCCGACGTTGCGAGCAGCGGCTGCTTCATGCTCCAACGCTTCTGTTACAGCACCTGCAAGCACCGATGCAACTGCGTGGTGATGCGGGGACGCTCCGAGGCATTTGGACTCGAAACCAATGATGATATTTGCTGTTGGCTGCCCGAACCGTGCATCGGGTGACCAAAATAGCCTCAACGGAGCCACTCGTGCGGTCGCTTCGGCGGCATGACCTGCAGATTGGACTGCCCATTCATCGACAAGTAGCACTGGATGGGTGTGGTACAAGGACGTGGTATTGTGCGCAGCGGCGCCTGTTCCGTCCGCCACACGGTTGATCCTGGGCATGTGTCTCAGGTCAAGATCACGTGGAAGAAACGGGTTATGGGGTGGTAGAGTTAGACCTTTTAACCATGGATTTCGGGATAAAAGAGATGCCACATCACTAAATTCCCTTAGTTTCTCATCGGATATTGGATCTATCCAATAAGATGTCCCATACGTCGGTTCGTGAAACGGTGGGGCTTCCGACTCATGCGGTCCTCCTAACAACACCAACACGTTACTAGGTGTAAGATATGTCGCAACCGAATCTCGAATGGACGTTGGTTGAAAATGGCCAGCCATGTGCGGAGCGACGACAACATCTTCTGGTGCAAATAATCTCATTCCAGCGGCGAATTCTGAAGCCGCTTCTTCTGGAGGTTCGGTCTCTTCAAGTGAATATTGTAACCATCTTGCCTCCGCAAGCGACTCAAACAAGGCCGGGTCAGCTCCAGGAATGAGTGTTGATATTGCTAATGACACAACGTAAAAGACAGCCCCCAACACATCGTACAGCTCCGCAACGCCGCGTTCTGTGAGTGAAATAGATATTTGAAATAGTTCAAACGTGTCGTGTCGGGCGGTGGGCGACGCGTCGAGACTGCCATGTGCTAGTCCACGACCACGAAGCAGCGCGAGTAGTGACCCTGGTCCATCTCGGGCGATGATATCTGCGAAATATTCCGGCCCTTTGACCTGCCAGCGACCTGCCCGTGTTTGAGATGGCATTTGAAATATTATAGACATTGAATGCCCTTTGGATACTGTTTCCCAACGTATAATTGACCCAAGAAACGGCGACATGTACGGCGCGTCGTATGGCATGGGTTCACCCGGTCTCGATCCACGTCCCACTCGTGGTGAGTTTTGCGCGCCTGCGTCACATGTCGGCTGAACGCCTGCAAAACTGGCTTCAACAATACGTTGTATAGCGTCAATTGGCAACGGCGCAACCACAGCCACGCGCATGTTGGGCGCACAGTAGCAACCCCGAAACAACGATACCAGAGACGCCGCTAGAACCGCATCCGATGCGTTCTGATGTGGACGAAGCGTTGACGTGTTGCCCGTCGTGAAGCGATTGATCTTGTGACCCGACCGTGACAAATGCCGCAACAACTGCTGCCGTTTCCACGAATCAGAACGAACGTTCTTTGAATGTTCTGCTTGAACCGCCCGTACTTCGCGCGCGCTCGCGTCCGCGCTGAGCAGCGGCGTGGCAAAAAACTGAGCGAATATGCTGAGGGCTTGTTCGAATCCTTCGACAGCTACATGAAAATGATACGATGTGTGTTCCATCGTTGTGTATGCGTTTGAACTTCCTCGATTTTCTTGTAAAAAAGCCCCGAAATCGTCTTCGCCGGGATAACGTTGTGACCCGAGGAATAACATGTGTTCGAGGAAATGAGCGAGACCGGGAAGGTCTTGTGGGTCGTCCATGGCACCGCAAGACACGTCGACGGCTGCGGCGGCTTTTGGAGCTCCTGGGTCACTCACGGTGAGAACCGAAAGACCAGTTTGCAGTTGAAACCAGTCAAAAACACGTCGATCGAATGCCGATTTTTTCACGAGCTTAGATGGACCCGATCGCGCTATGTTGCGGTGAATGTGTGCACCGTCGTTTGATCCAACTGGAACTGATGCATCGGTAGACCATAAATGGGAATTTAGTTCTTGAGATTCCACCTGATTGATATGTCTGCTCATTTGATATGCTGTAGTGACGTTTGCATTAAGCAAGGAGAGAAACATGGCGATATGAACCGATAATACACGGTTGAACTGGGGGTTCGACCTCCGTCGCACTGTCCAACACGACATTTAGGGCAAAATTCCGCAACCGACAACCTGTGCGTGCGTGCAATCAAGCCATCATTCAGACCAGACAATTTTTGAACCCATTTTGACGATAATTTTTCGGCAAACATTTTGTTTTAATTTCCAGCACAGTTCTCTCGGCGGTCGGCGATGGCTACACCATTGCGAATGTTTGTTCTTGTGTCTCTGCTTCCGCTGGTTGTTGGCACGAATGTGCGTGAAAAACAAGGTAAGTGGGTCGCTGATGCCCATAATAGATCACTTTTTTGTGAAGCATGCGTTTTCATGGACCATGACGAAGCCATAAGAATAAAAGTCACGCACATTCGGCTGCATTACGACTCATTTGCGCTCTGTTTTGCACCATTCACACAGAAAATCATAATTTCGACCGCACATTATTGTCCAAAAAGGACACAAACCCAGCTGGGCCGTCCATCTCGCCGGTGCAGCGCCCCCTAGGCACTGAAACTCCCACATACGGACCCCTTCCACCATCAACGCTTGCTCCAGTGGTTCGCGAGTGCAACAGACTCAACTACAAACCAAAATACTCTAATATTACCACATGTGGTGATTATTCATTGGAATACGGCTATATTTCGAATGAATATGCCTTTTACTACTCCAAGTCATCAACAGCCCATTTTTGCGCGCAAAAGTTCCGCGGGACAAAGGAGCAGTGCCGCGCATTATGCATGTCGTATGAAGCGTGTCTTGCGTTCTCATGGCACCCACTCAGCAGAAAGTGCTGGCTCAAATCGCTTGTTCCTGATGTTGATGATTTTGACAAAAGATGCTGTAGTCGCTGTTCGTCCTGCTCGAATCCTGACGGATGGATCACGGTCGTGCCTTGTAAGCCCACACAATCACCTACAGATCAACCAACGACGACACAGAGCGCGGCTCCAACCGCCGCAGAGGTAACAACCGTGAACCCGACATCCGAGGTTCCAATCACATCACCAGCCGGACAAGACGCGACGCTCTCACCCACACCACTTCTTCCGTTTTGTGAGCAAGCGGTCATTGGCGAGGCCGCTCGAGGATCGGCGGCTGTGACAGGCCAAGTCGAACTCACGACACGATCGGGGGGTCTCGGGTTCGCACGTACAAATGACAGCTTTTTTTTTGTGCACAAACCATGGACATTGGAGCCAAAGGGAGTCTTACAAACAAAAGTCAAGTCAATATCCGGGCCCAAATTTGGTCATGCTTGTATTATGGCTCGAAAAGACCTGACGCCCGAGTCACCACATGTAAGTTTATGTCTTATCAAGGGATCAGTGTACAACAAAGTCCGTTTTCAGTACCGAAAAACAGCAGGAGATATGGGAGAAACAACATCCTTTCTACCAGTGCCCAACACACACGCAGTGACTCTTCGAATCACTACAATTCCGTCGACTGCAACTGGATTTGTGCAGTTCAACGGAAGTGTGCTGGTCGAAGGTGAAGCGGAATACAGTAGCACTGGCACAGTACACGCAGAGCTGTCTAGTGGAAAATTCGGACTCGCTTCTACATCTCTTGACCCTCTTCTTCCAGACTCCGTTGCAGTGTTTCAAGACTCGTTCTGTGGGCTTACATTGGCTCCTATGACGAATGGTCCAACCGTTGTTCCATCGACGGGGTCGCCAACATTCAGTCCGTTAACATCTAATCCGGTTTCTCAAAGCCCAAGTACAGCGTTTCCGTCGTCCGAAAGTCCATTGTCTGATAGTCCGGTGACTTTCAACCCAGCTACACGTAGCCCTACGATGAGTGGACCAACAACGACACACCCGTCCACGCAGAGTTCTTTGACTGTGAGTCCTTTGACTGTGAGTCCATTTTCAAGACACCCAACAACGATTCATCCAACAATGGTACGTCTCACGTCTGAGAGTCCAGTGACTGCCCATCCAGTGACTTCGAGTCCAGCGACGTCTGTTCCGACGACGACGCATCCGTTCGCACTACAACCGACTACGCAAAATCCAACAGCAGAGACTCCGTTTTCACGAAGCCCGACATCGCAGAGTCCGATTACGCCAAGTCCACAAACTGAAAGTCCATCATCGAAAATCCCTACAAGTGCTGGCCAAATAACAGCAAGCCCTACCTCTGAGAGTCCAGTGACTGCACATCCAGTGACTTCGAGTCCAGCGACGGCTTTTCCTACGACGACGCATCCGTTGACACAACATCCGTTCACACAGAGCCCTTTGACAACAAGTCCGTCTTCCCCGAGCCCAAACACTGGAAGTCCAGTGACAAATAGCCCCGTAACATCTGTGCCAACAACAACGCACCCTTTAACTGCTCATCCGTTTACACCGACCCCTGTAACTGGAAGTCCATTGTCAAGAAACCCAACAACAGTCACTCCCGCGACAACAAGTCCCTCTTTTCATAGTCAAAATACTACAAATCCAGCGACACTTAGCCCAGTGACGCTTGTTCCGACAACAAGGCATCCGTTGACCCCACATCCAGTCACGCAGAATCCGGTAACCGTGGAGCCTACATCAAGAAGCCCAACGACTAGAGATCCAGTAACTGCTAGTCCATCGTCTGACAATCCAGTGACAGTCAACCCAGTGACACTCAGTCCAGCAACGCCCGCACCGACAACGACGCATCCATTGACTCCGCATCCATTTACGCAGAGCCCAGCCACTATGAGCCCATCGTCAAGGCAACCAACGACCGCAGGTCCAGTGACGGAAAGTCCATTGTCTGAAAGTCCAAATACTGCTCATCCAGTAACATCGAGTCCAATCACGTCAGTTCCGACGACAATTCATCCGTTGACACCCCATCCGTTCACACACAATCTTGTAACTGTGTGTCCTACATCAAAAAGTCCAACTGCTGCAAAACCAATAACAGAAAGTCCATCATCTGAAAGTCCAGTGACAACTAAACCAGTAACACAGAGTCCAGTGACGTCCATACCAACAACGACGCATCCATTTACTCTTCATCCATTCACACTAAGCCCACTGACAAGAAGCCCGTTTTCGCAAAGCCCAAATACTGCACATCCAGCAACACCGAATCCAGGGGCATCTGCGCCAACATCTACGCATCCCTCGACATCACATCCATTTACACAAAGTCCGGTGACTCTGGGACCTTCATCGAGGCACCCCACGACTGCAAATCCGACGACGGCAGGTCCGACACCTGATAGTTCAAATACAACCCATCCAGTGACACTCAGCCCAGTGACTTCTGCTCCAACGACCAGACATCCATTGACTCCACACCCCTTGACGCAAAGTCCGGCTACTGCGGGACCTTTATCAAAAAGTCCATCTACAGCGAATCCAACAACAGCAGGCCCATCGTCTGACAGTCCAGTGACAACTAACCCAGTAACACAGAGTCCAGTGACGTCCACACCGTCGACAACAAATCGATTGACTGCACATCCGTTTACACAGAATCCGATTACCGAAAACCCATTGTCAGAGAGCCCAGCAACAATAGGCCCAGCAACACGAAACCCAGTCACATTTACACCGACGACTCATCCATCGACGGAGACCCCGTCATCTGCCAATCCACCATCCGATAGCCCTACTGAACAAAGTATGAACCCTGTCACAGCAAATCCACGAACCCTCTCGCCTTCACTGTCGTCCGCAAATCCGACGACTCTAAGTCCAGCGACGTCAAACCCCACGACACTTGCGCCGTCGATCGACATCTTGGAATGCGTCGGGGTCGCGATCGGTCCGGATACGACAGGCAGTGTGACGTCGCTCGAAAATGGAGTCGTTGAAACAAGGGTATCATCATCAGGACTGATTAATGCATCCGATAGCTTCCTGTTCGTGTCCAGCGACCGCGTGTGGGCCACAGGCGACCCCGACTCGGTCAACGCGACAGTTTCCAACCTGACAGGGCTTCCCATCTCAAAAGCGTGCGTCATGATCCGTGGCTCTTTTGACCCATCATCAGCACATGCAAGCTTATGCCTGCTTCAAGGCGGCCTTCTTCGCAGCGTGCAGATGGTCGTGCGTATGAGTTTTGGCGCCCAAACGAGCACTGGAGGCTCCATACTCATCCCAGAGCAAGCACCCGTGCAACTTCGTTTAGTTGAGTCTAATTCAGGATCTTTTTCTGGTTATTTTCGCGTTTTAGATCAAGCGGTGGGTCCATGGACGTTTGTCGGATCGCGTGACGCAGCGATAACAACGGGCTTTTTCGGTTACGCATTGTCTTCAGGAAACGTCCAGTTTGAAAGCAATGCGACACTGCGCGGAGACTTATGCGGGCCAGTGCGTGCGACAACGGCCCCTACAATTACCGGTGTAACTCTGAGCCCGTCCCAAAGTCCAACTCGTACTCCGCCCGATAGTGGATGCAACTCAACTGCTATTGGACCGACGGCGAGTGGCTCCGTTGATTCGCTGCCAAATGGGCGGCTGAGGGTGCTCGCGGGTGGCACCGGCCTCTCCGACATATCCGATGATTTTTTTTACGTGTTTAACAATGAACGATGGGACGAATCACATGTTGAAATACGCAGTGTCTCTGTGATTAACAAGGCAGCTCTCGTTGGCAGCCACACATGCGTCATGGTGAGAAGAAGCCTCGCACCCGACGCAGCTCATATTTCCGTTTGTTTCGTGTTCGGCAACCCTGTAGGAAGCGTAATCCTCGTTTCGCGCGAGAGTGACGGCGGAGTCGCGAGCAGCTTCGGATTTGTCGAGGCACTGCCGCCAGTGCATTTGCGGATTGATGTCACTAATGGGGTGTTCTCAGGCATGGCGCGAAACGACACATCGGATGAATGGATGCTGGTAGCTGCTGTCTCCAACCCTAGTCTCTCGTCAGGGTTTGTTGGGTACGCCGTGGCTTCGTACGACCACGTACAGACGTCGGTGTTGCTGGCGGGCGCGTTGTGTCTTCCGGTTGTGACGTTATCTCCGACGGTCGAACCCACTTTCTCGCCTTTTACGGTCTCACCGACGGGAAAACCGACCACTACAGTCGCCCCGACACCGTTGCCACTTTGTAATCCGAATATCACGGTGACGACAACGCAGTGGATCGGTGGCTGGTGGATTGTGCGGAATCCAGAAGCACGGAATTCAACGCGCTATGCGCCGCTTGTAGCAGCACCAAACTTCACCTTTACGTCCGGTTTTGAGAACCCACCCAACACGTCAGTAACACGACGAGTCACGCTACCACCACACACGTACACGTCGCCGGAACGTAAGTGCACTGTTTCGCCCACAGGTATGCCCACAACTGCGCTTGGTCGCTGAGGCCTGCCAGTGTGTGTAAGGAAGCCATCGCAGCTTCGATAAGCGACGCAATAAAAAGTAGCTGTTTGAAATAATGATGCAAATTTATTCTAACTTCTAACTAGTGAGTGCTAAAACATCGTAGTTGTTTAGATGTGGCGGATGTGTCTCTTTCACTTATTGTGATGCCGTCGAGGTCATGACCCATTTGCCTCGTTTAATTTTACTGTCGAGGTACACGGGCACGACCTTCGACACCGAGTCGGGTCGTCGTCGAATGGCGTGGTTGGCATACTCAATGTTGAATACGGGGAGGAGCAGCTCATGGTACGCGCGCTTGGTCATGCTTACCAGCTCGAGGAAGTACTTCCTTGTACATGAAAAAACGCCATTTTTATATTATCAATTTTTGCGGCTGACAGTTATTACTTTGGTCCCCAACGGATTTACTTCATTACAATATGTACACGACTGATATCCAACTCAGCACTCGCCCAACTCACCCGCGTCGACTGCCGCAAAGCCGGGAGGGTGCCACGCCATCGCTGCGGTGAGGTTTGTGGGAGAATTTTCC
>JACLAD010004820.1_pt1 | contig 16474 bp, 18 predicted proteins | sample 8027901 | NCBI WGS metagenome assembly JACLAD01 (sample SAMN15725071, study PRJNA655200) | protist metagenome | isolation source: fluorescence activated cell sorting (FACS) single amplified genomes of... | place: Spain: Blaines Bay Microbial Observatory, Mediterranean Sea | collected 2016-07-05 | reverse complement strand
AAACCAAGTAAGAACCCCTTCAGGCTGAACTTCCTTCAGGCAATTCTGCGACTCCAAGTAAGAGCCCCATCAGGCTTAGCATATGTGCGGAAATTCCTGGGGCCATTTGGGCTCAGCCATTCACTGTTTGGTTAGAACTCGATGAAGCAACAGCAGAATTAGCGGCGACCTTGCCAGCATCCAGGATCTGAACATCCTCACAAGCAAAGAGATCCCCAAATTCCTCAGCGCAATCCTGGCGGGCCTTCTCAAATCCAGCTAAATCGTCACACACAACATTTGAAAACTTCATTGGGCTCTGAGTGTCCTGCAATGCTTTTGCAGTAGTTGAACTTAACAAGACCTTTTGGAGGTTTTGAATATCTTCAGTTCTGGGCTTCCTGATTTTAGCCCCAGCAACTTCTGTTTGGTCTGACTCCTCCATGCGCTCATACTTTTTTTTGTAGTTTGATGTTTCAATTTCTATTCTGAGAGCTCCTTTAAAGCCTCCATGATCCTGCTCATATTGCTCTGGGAGGGATTTACGCCTCTCCCATTCAGCCCAGCACTCTGAAGGTCCCAGCCCACTCTCTGTTGACAGAATGTTGCAGAAGCCAGCATACTCCTTGAGTTCTGTAATTGCACCACGCTCCTTGCCCTTTGCCACTTCATAGAGGCGCCTGTAGCATGCCCATTGAAAGGAAGTTCCGCGAGGCTTGCCTCATGCTTAGTTGCTTACTACTTAGCTTAAATTTAGGTAAAGCCTATGTTCTTAGGCTGAGGTTGCCCAACATATGTTTATAGGTATAGATCCATAGATATACACATATGAATCCAATGCGACAGATTCACTACATGTCGGGGCCTGGGAGATGAGTTGGACATTGAAGTCGTCATTCAATTCGGATTCAGATTCTGTTTTCTTGTCATGCCCATGTCATGGGTATAGTTTGGTGGCAAGGTGATGCTGGTTTGGGTATGCTTTGCATTGTTGTTTATACATTTTTGGCGACTGGGGTTGTAGGGATGAGCTTTTTTTGGGGTGAGGAGGTGCGCCCCCCCATGCTCCCAACTGTCCGACCCGCCCCATCCCGGACTGGCCACAATCCAGTTCCCACTGCACACCTCTCCCACATAATTTAATTTATATCAAATAAATACTGAATATCTTCAAGTATTACAATGCTACTTCTCCTATAGCAGTGCCAGGTTTCATAGGAAATATCTGGGTGAGATGTAGGAAGTAACTTGAGGAATGTGTCCGATGCATGCATATATGGATTGGGCTTGTGCATGTGTACTAACATTATCTTCTATCATCAGACAATCATACATTGGTATGCATAAGCAACTCTGGACTTAGATTATAAACATATGGTATATGTTAGGTTGGCATAAACACATGCAAAGAGCGAGATGATATGAACACAATGTTTACTGTCAAAGCAACATGTGAAGTTAAACAGTATGCAGAATTTAGTTGCATGTGAGGGTACTATTAATAATTTATACATAGCATATTGTAGGCAGAGCAGAAGACTATATAAGGAAGGACTGTATGGAGTAACATTATGTTGAACTACTGGTATATGCGAGGCATGTGAGGGAGAAAGTACACTAAGACATATGTGAGATAAGTTGTCTTTCTATGCCTCTTCAATAGGGGATGGCCCAGGTGGGGCGCAATTCTGTTCGTTCTAGGTTTATTTCTGGTGGATGGTGTAATTTGAAAGCTGTGCCGTTTGTGGTATCACCGCACTGGTGGATTCTACTCTTTTTTTGCACAGCTTGCACATGCATACTTTTGAGCCTTTATCACAAGCATTGAAGCCAAGGCCACAGCAATCGCAATTCAAGTCTGGCTTCTCTGGCTCCACATAATCCTCTGGCCTTGGTAATGGCGGTGGGGCTGGGCCAAGCTTCTCAACAGCAGGCAACTCCTCCCCATCCTTGAACAGATCCGCCATGGTGCACAAGGCCAAGTCACTGTAGATACCACAATGCTTGGCAGTATTGCCGCGGTAAGCCAGAGGACCCAAAGAACTGGGTTGAGAAAGCACCAATTTGTCAAACCGAACCACACCTTGAGATACAAATATCACAAGGCAAAAAAACAATGCCCAAGAGTGATCCTGGGCAATGATAACACATGCCAATCTGTAAGCGGAGGGATGCTACTAATGCACATCAAAGCAAACATTCATAGCTTCAAAATGTTTTAAGGCAAGCTTATTTGGAGTTCTGATGGTATTTTGGAACACTGTTTCTACCATAATATTGGAGTTGTCCATTGTGAATTTCATCATAGTTGTATGGCATTATTCAAATTCTCTTGTGGTGAAACTAGAACGGTCCTTCCACACCAAATGGGGACTAGCTAGCCAAGACACATGGCCCACAAACACAACACATTTTGCAAGGGACAACAATTCTGAAAGGCAATTGTTTTGATGGAACTTTTAATTTGAATTAGCATTTATCTTGATGGAACCATAAGTTCAAGGGATAACCCATCTTGAACACGAATTTGGTTGTTCTTATGTTTTGGAGGGGAAACTGGTTTTGAAAAAAACTGAACACCAATTGTGAGAATAATTTCGAGCAACATCTAGGAAGAACAAATATGTCTGTTGTGTTACAGACCAATGTGTTGAACAACTGCTGGCTTCTGATTCTTTTCAAGCCCAGCTGATGAAATATATGGTTGTTCACTGTTGTTAAGCTTGCTACCAAAATTGCGAGAGGCTGTTGGTTTGCACTCTCTTCCAAACCACACTGATAAAACACCAATGGGGCTTTTTCAATCAAACTGTTGAAAAGCATATGGTCGCTGCTTCTTTTGAAACCACATTGCTGAAAAGCCACTGGTGTCTGTCATGTTTTGTTCAGACGCGCTTTAAAGCTAATGTTTGTTGTTGTGCTTCAAACCGCCATGTTGGAAAAACATTGATTGCGCTGGCTCTTTTGAACAAGAAATGTTTAACAAAAAAACAAATGCTGTTTGCTGCTTCTGGGTGTTGGAAGGAACACTAACAATCATTATAATGAACAACTGCCCGAGCTCCGATTTACAGAGTCCCTGGGATTTTGAAAAATACAACGATCCCATGTACTGGCTCAGGGCTGGGAGGTGAGGAGACCCAAAAACTAAGGTGTTAGGGTAACCATGATACCAGCCATTAGCTCTAGGATTACAAATTGTGCTAGGGAATCTCCTACTCTGGTTTTGTGACTTCACAACGCTGCATGAAAATTGCACCTCGAAATCTAACAATGTGTTTCACCTTGATGAACTGCAGTTTTGGGAGTTTTGAAATTGAACATGGTCAATATGCTGAGCAACATTCAATAAGTTAAAGCCATGCTGCTGACAAAATTTGGAGCTATGATCAGGTTTACTTGATGAGACGAAGAGCACTCTGAAATGGTTGTTGATACATGTGTTCATCTTACTGCATAGACCTCGATTCAGAGATGTATCTGTGTGCGTGTCTGTGTTTTGTTTAGATGTGTGTACTCTCTGTCCCTTTATCTATCTAATCATAGCAAAACTTATATGTGTTGCACTAATTTGTTCCTTGATAATGATATGTCCATTATTCGTGTGCCATACATCTGAGAATGTATAATGTGTTAGCTGCAATCCAGTTGGTGGTGGCAGTTGTCTGTTTTTTATTTGCAGACTTGCACACATTTGTTTGAACATGTATATGGAAACTTATATTGAAAAACCAAACATGTCAGTTGATACATCTGAAGAGCAATTTGGAATCAGAGAGTCCATGACAAGTGGAAATCAACAGGTGGCATACTTAGGGGTTCTGCTTGGGACTCGCCATCAACCCATTTGCAGAGTTTATACCTTATCATGCGAAGGAGTGTATGCATTTCACATTGAGGATACACTTGAAAGCCGTGAAGTCCCCATGGCATGAATGTTGCAGAAACCTGAGTTGCCCAAGAGAATACGTTCAAAAGTCACTTTTGTTAGAACCATTTAGAACATTTAATGTGTTGTGCATCCAGAGTGTTGCCAGATACATTATCATCACTTAAAGGGAAAACATTATTTCTTGCCAACTTAGCACACAACTGTTCTGGGCACCAATAGTGATGATGCTTCATGTTTTGCTGCCCACAGTTGGGCATAGTCTGAGATGGTGATCTGAGCATGGGGCGAATACTACACAAGGTCCAGGTTTTAAGCCTTCCATGAATGGAATTTCAAGGGTCTGAAAATGGGGGCATGCGTGTTTTAAATTTGTATGGGAGTGGGAGGACTGGAGACCTCATAGCACAATGACACATGTCGATCCTTCAAGATGGGCAATGCTTCCCCTTCAAAAGTAACTTTGAATTTAGCATATAGCGCCCACTGATTGGGAGGAAGAGGAGATTCTCGACAGGTAGTTGTTGTGACCAATTGATTAGGGTTCACCACCATAGTGTACGTTTTTGTACAAGCTTGCAGCCTGTCCCTCCCGAGCCCCAGGCCCCCTTCCGACACTAGAAATTCAAAAGGCAAACTAAAACACCTAAGTCCCCACCACCCATACTCATACCATTGCCTCGTATTATCCCAGTGACGATAAGGTATCATTTCTGCCCTCGTATCCAATGTCACATATCCTTCTTCCACACGCTTGGGAACCTCTCGAAGATCTGGATCAGCTGGGTTATCTCTCATCTCCGGGGCAGATTTGGATCGACGATCATTTGGTGGTGGATCTAGATCCATAATGTCATCCATTGATGTTTGGAGTAGGATTGATAATCACTGATTTAGTGTGCACAATGACCAACTGCTGTTGAGACACTTGAGGCTTTTGAATAGGTTGGCGTTGCAAACAGCTGTCTGCTCTATTACAAGTACTTACTACTGCCTTAAATTGTGTTATTGGTTTCCGGATTGCAGCCAATAGATGCATATATGTAAGAAAATAATTGAATTTGTATACTTATTACATATATATATATATATATATATATATATATACGTACTACATAGCATCTGAAAACATATACGTATGAATCTCTCTCTACAAATATATACTCAGTATATTTACACTTATATATATATATATATATATTTATGTATACATATAGTATAGGGAAGATGTTTGCTACATTCTGTGACAAGTCCAACTCAAGGGACAAGTTGTATATATGGCCATGTGGTATCACAAATTGCCCAGATATGGAAGACTCATATAAACATATATACATAACTGTATATGTCATACTATATGAATATATCATAATGAATGTATTTGCCATGGCATATATGTAATATGTATAAGCATGTGGCCTGTTTACAGTACTACTTATGACCTACATTTATGTGTATATAGAAATATTATATGCATATATATATATATATATATACATATTCATGTAGCTTTTTGATATCATAGATGGCACATACATGGCATTATTATTATTAGTATATAGTAACACATATGGGCCATGTATGGTACCACCGTACCACATATGATACATATCATGGTAGCAACCGTAGCATATGTGGGTATCATATAGTTACATGTAAGATAAGCATGTTTTGACATGTATGGCCCATGCATGGTATCAGGCTCTATCAACCATATGTTATGCAGGCAAGTTATGGTACTACCATGTATATTTAACATAAAGGGTACTACTACCGCATATGGCCCACATATGCCCCAACATACAGTCCATGTATAGTGTCATATCTTGCCCACTATGATACTAAATATGAGCCATATGTGACGTTACGGCCACATTGCCATGTGTTGATGATGCTGCATATGTGCCATATATGGTAAGAATTATGTCCCCGGATAGATAGTTGCATATGCAAATATCAATTGCTTTGCTTTTATGTATGGTTCATGTGAGGTACAATATTGGTATTTGTATGGCATCGTAAAATATATCCTTATATATGGCCCCAACATTGTAACATATATGGGCCATACAAATACATGGAATCATATCTGGCCCATACATGCTACCATATAGGGGCAATGTACAGTCTATATATGACACAATTTTACAATACTGTATATGGCCCATATGTGGTGGCGTGTATGGCGCACTTGGCATATATGAACCATACATGGGCCATGTATAAAACCATATGTAGGTCATATATGGCATCATATGTGGGCAATATATGTATACATGGAAGCATATATCAATATCCATATATCTGTATATCATATTCTGCATGGCCATGTGTGGTGCCATATGCGGCTCAGGTAGCATATGGACCTATGATGTAACCATCCAATTATTATTATTGATATTGTTATTCTTATTTTTTCCTTATAATCTTCCAATTGGTCCTTGTGCACTAAGCGGAGAGTGCCTTCTGACTGAAAACCTTCCTGAGCTCATAGTAAATTGCTTACATACATGTTGTATGTATACATCTATATAAATGTATATGTGTACGCACTATGCTTGTCCATGTTTACATAGGAACATATGCACATATATATGCATGTGTCTATATATCGATTGCCAAAGTTTTCCCACAGACCACCATCGAGTTGACTATGTTTACATCCATATGTACATATATATATATATATATATATTGTGATATTTTTTTGCTATTTATTTATTTACTTACATCTATATTTGAGTACACATAAGTGTATCGTACTATGTGTATGCAAAATCATTTCACAAAGGAGGTCTTCTGCCGGCACCCTGGATGGTACAATGGATTTCCAGGGGGCGTGCATTTTAATTATTAAAGTGAATTTCTAATTTTGGGGATTAGGATTAGGTTATGAATTTCTCAAAAGCCGGGAGTTCCCAAAAGTTGATCAGAATTTCATCTGAAGTTTATATGCACCAAACATCTTGGATGCAATTGTATGAACTTGTAATTTACAAGGCTGTTTGCTAACTTTGTTTTGGAAATTTGTGTGACAGAACTTCTGCAGATGCCCCTTGTTCTCAACAAGGGCAAATGGGCTTAGTTACAGGGCTAGGGACGGTCCTGCTTTTCATTTTTGTTGTAGACCTCTCTCTCTCTCTCTCTATACATATATATGTATATATATATATATATAGATATATACATATATATATATATATATATATGTGTGTGTGTGAGCATATGTAGCAAATACTTACGTGAATGTGGCCATTGTGCTTTTTGTTAGTTCCTTTGTTTATACAGATACATATCATATATGTGTATATATATATATATATAGTATTATGGCGTGCGTATATGTGACTATGTAGATATGCCTGTCTATCTCTAAGTACACAGACACACTTTTTTCATTGCTCCTCAATGTTTGTCTCAATTTTGTGCCTGAAGGCGTTTTACTATCCTTTTGAAATTCTTCGGATCACCCTAATGTGCTCCATTCTGTCCCAAGTCCTGCTGCAGAGGCAACTGGTTGTGCCACACAGGCTTCGTCTGCACTTGCTTTAGGCTGACAGAACATATACAAAAAAACACAAATTGACAACCAACTGAATAAGCACAATTTTCAATAAACAAGACAAGACGTTCAGTCATTGATAGTGCCCTTGGGACCAAACGGAAACAACAACAAGTGGAATTTGCTTTCCATGACAAACTGAACAACATGCTTTTACCAATAGTTACACAAGCAGAGGAATTCAACAGAGAAATGTGACAGTGACAAACATGGTCATGGTTTCCTAATCAGATTCCAGAACACAGCAGCAACAGCAACCACACCTTGTGCTGCCTCCACAACAAAACACACAAACATCATCAACAGTCATAGCTTTTCAATTGGTTATGGGCGAGACATTGAAAAGGATGAATCCAAACAAACTTGTTCGGTATAGACACCTAAGCAACAACAAAAGCAGACTCAATGATAACAAGAGCTTGAACATGCTGGGCAATGTTGGACATCTTGAATTCATTTTTGGCTATTTCCAGATCTCTCAATGCTGTTTTCTATAATCTTGGAGCCACCATCGAATGAGGCTCAAACACTTGGCTATATGTTTCTGCTGTCCGCTCAGCCAACAGGGACATTGCTTAAGAGACATTTTGCTGGAAATCAATTAGTTGTGTCATAACTACAAGCTTTCTTTTGAAACATGTATGGTGCTGGGTCATAAAGCCCACCTTCCCAAAACAAGATCCGCAAGGAAGCGACCTTATGTGCAAGCATTGACAGATTTCAGAGAACATCATGGACTCCCAACATTGATAGAACAGAAAACTCCTGAGATCAGTGAAAGCTTGCTCATGACAGGGAGAGTCATGCGAGATCATGTTTGCAATTGAATCTCCTATTCATGTTATATACCACTTGGAAATTGATTATGCAGTTTTTAGCTAGATTAAATCTACAAATGAATGCATTTGAATAGGCTTTTGCCAAGTGTAAGTAAAGCATCACAACACCTCAAGAAGAACTATTGCACTGCCACAATGAATGTAAATATCGCAAATGTTTTACCATTCAGTTACATGCCATGACGCATCTCAGCAAGCTAACATTGTGTCAACTAAACACACTGATGTTGTCGAAGATTCCTGTATCAAGGAGATAGGAGAATTGGAATCTGACAAAGCACTGCAAGAAAATCGCAATCTCCATAGAGATAAATGTAGGACAATCCCTATAACGTTATCCACATGTGACCCCAATCAACAAACTGATGGCAAACAATACATGAATATGAAAACAGCTATTTAAATATTACTATTTATTGAAACATGGCACAGTCAATGAGTTCTCTGTAATGAACCATCATGGCACAATCATAAGCAAATTTGCGAATGCCGTGATCCAAGAGGGCAACAAGGCCGGCCGTTAACAAAAGTTTGCAGAGAACTGATTCATGCACCATCTTGTATGCATATATATATATATACATATATGTGTATAGACATACACCAGCGAATATGTATATAATATATAAATATATTTGTAAATTACATAGTTAGAAGTAGCAATAGCAACAGCAGTAGTGATCTCAATGGTGGTAGCAGTAGCGATATCCACATAGGTGTATAACACACATCTAGAAGTACTAATATCAATAGCAGTGATCTCAGTGGCAGCCAATATTTATAAAATATACCAATATATGTGGAAGTAGTAATAGCAATAGCAGTAGTGATCTCAAGGGCAGCAGCATGTTAATTGCATTAGTATGATTGCCAATGGAGAACCTGTACTTCCTAAGAATGAACACACGCGAAGACAATAACTGAAAGTTGTTTGCAATCCAACAGTTGCACCTAGGTGTTTAAAGACATAGAGAGAGAGAGACACACACTGTGTTTGTCACACACACACATAGTGTACACATTAGCTGTGCTTGTTTATAACATAGTGAAACTTTGCGCGCACATGCCATGCCACCATCCCATGATCAACGCTATACTGAGCCAGCCAGCTCTGGCTCTAGGAAGCCAGCAGCCTCAACCAGTGATTGTGGAAATCTAGCAATTGGTTTCGATCCAAAAACAATCAATCTGTGCTGTGAGTATTCACTGTTGGCATCAAGCTTTTTCAATCTTGAAACAAAACAACAGATTCGATTCAGTTCAGACAAAACTACAAGCATGAGCCTCGGATCCCCCATTGCAATTAACAAAGCCAACACGGATGCTGCCAAATCCAGCTCAAGTTTTGAAGCATAATTAACTACAACTTCACATGCGACTTGTAACTCTATTTGCTTCTATTCTGTAGATCATAAAATGAAGAAGGCAGCTTTGATGAACCCCACCCAGTAATTGAAACTTAACATTTGGCAGTGCGGAGCTTGTAGAGTTTAGCAGCGCGGTATCCACATCATCAGACCACATGTGAAAAGGTGGAACTATCCCAAAACAATGTTGGCGGTTGAAGTCACTTGAAGATGGAGCATGCCCGACTTCATTGTGCAAGCCCACCCATGCATCCATCACACCCATAGCAACTGCCTCAGGAAATTCGACATGTATCGCAGGATAGTTTGACTACTTGCTCGAAACTCACCTGCCAAAGACTGCAACTATTACATGAGAATTCCCTATGATCAATCAGAGGGTGTGCTCAGATCTCGGAATCTCATCAACATATTAAATTAAACAGTCTTTGGGCCATCTCGCTCGCAACAGATTTCTAGACGCACTGAAATGTAAGAATAGATGGATGGGAAGATCCACTGGGGTCCAGGTATCAATTTGGGATCCACTTGGAACATGCCCAGGAAGTTTGGTAGTGTGTGCTTGGGCTCGATACCAAGGTAATACATGGGATTTGAATCATCTCTGAGGCCCACGAATGTTTGAAGTATTGTTTCTCAAAGTTATGAGAAGTCCAACAGTCTTAGATTGGCATTGCAATAGGGTTGGTTGTTCCCCAAACAATATTTGCACCTGAAGGATACATACCACTACTTCACCAACCATTGATGTGTTCCAAAACCATCAGTTGCTGTTCTCAATAGCCACACCCAAATTGAAACGTACAAATGCGAAAGTAGACTCCCAGTAGGCCACGGCTGGCCTTCTGAATCCCCATGGGCAGCCTCTAATGGGCCTTGAATCCCAAACATTCCAATTGCTGGACCCAACTCTCAACTGCCATCCCAACCATTGCTTGCCCCCTTAGTCCCTATCATCTGTGTCAGCCCCAACTATAGGTATTGGAATCGGCACCATGAATATACAAATGGAAAGATAACAACATTGCTGTGGTAGGGAAGACATGTGCGCACTCGCACATGCGTATGCATATAGTTCTATTTATCATATATTTATAAATATTCTTTGTGTGTATATACATATATGTATATATATATATATATATGCGGAGAGGAAGATGCTGCAGTACATATTCTTAAAGAGGCAACGTTCCACTGAGGAATTAAGAACTCCCTATTGTGGGGTGAAGGGTGACACATACAAGTCTGGAGTATGGTTGGGAAGGTGCCTCAGCTAATTATGGACCAATCACCATCTTTGGTTCCAATTGTCGCAGTCATGGACTGTGGTCGGATTCTTTTTAACTTCAGAAGTTGGAGTCATCCTCATCTGATGAATCGACATCGACCATTTCCACACTCGGGCGACTCGGCATGGATGCATCTCAGAGAGACTGGATCATACCATACTTTGGCCGCAATCTCGACAAGTTCCAAAGAACCCATTCTCCTGCAGTGCGGACATGCATAGAATGTCCTGCACCCTTCTTCATATTTGCTATAGTGAGCATACGTTGGCATTGTGGAAAAGGTGTCGAGACATTGGCGGGGCCGGTCACTTCCGGAAGTGCATTGAAGAGCTGTGCTTGGAGATGCTCCTCTGCGACTAAAGACCGATTCTTATCAAAGTTGAAGTGATCACCGTGACAGAAGAGAGAAACAAGTTGATTCCCACAACGTGGGAACTTGTCTGGGTTGTGGTCAAGATCGGCAACGAATGGTTTTGACCACCATTTATCATGGGCAGCACCCATACGCATGTGGAACTCCTTGACTGCCCAGTACTCCTCTTTCCTGATTTGCTTGCTGGCTAATAAGACATCATTGAAGGTCAAGCTGTTGATATCATCCACCACAATCTTCTCAGATCGAGCATGGTCAGCAATGTCCTTCCCATTACAAGACTTCCAACAACACAGACAACCAAACATCAGAACCCACTGTGACTTCAAGAAGATCATTGATATGCAGGAACAAAAGAAACCAAACACAACTGAAACAACAAATATAAGGATGCTATGCAATTGCTTCAAATGAAGCGACTATAATTTGCAATCCTTTCTCAAGTACTCATCTGGTGCGCAAAAGAAGATGTCTGCTGAAGCCCGAAAGTTGTATCCGCCAAGTATTTGGTCGTAGCAATCAACACCTTCAAGCTGCTGTTGCTTTTCCAGATTGTGGGCAAAGATGTAGCGCCTCACACGGGTGATTGCATCGCCACCTGTGCTTGGACATGTCAATGCCGCAACCAGCTTCCATGCAGGGCCCATGACACGTGCTATAGTAGTTAAGTCCAAGAAGCGACCACATTCCTGAAAGAAGTAATCTGACCCATTGTGTTTGCAAAAAGCAAAGAACACCAGCATTGGAACACATGCCTCATGAAACATGCCCATACAACTCCCTCCTGGACACCACGGAAGGCATGTTGTTCCAGCACATTGGAGAACAGATGGCATCTCACTATCATCAAGGTGGGCAAAAGCGGAGTGGTCAGCTCTATGCATGCACACCTTGCAATTGGTTCCATGTATCACACAAGGGGCACAATGATTTTTATCAATGATGCCCGGATTGGACACTATATCCACGACCTGAACAATCATCTGCTGGGCTTGGGAGAAAAGCTCTTGGACATCCTTGTTCTTGACTGCTTCACCATTTGCCAAATCGAATTGTTGTTTGAAACCCATGTCATCAGAGTCATCAACTGTTGGCAACTTCAATTTAGCAGATAGCTGTGTCCGCAGCTCCTTCAAAATGGTTTCGCAGATCTTCAAACGTGACTGGTATGGCTCTGCGACTTTGTCCAAGATGTTTTTGAAAGCGCACATGGGGCCATTGGATTTGCCATTGAAGTTCTTGGGCCATGACTGGGCCACATGCTGGCAAACAGGGTCAATGTCGCATGAGCTGAGAAAGGCCAAGCCTCCACGTGGTTGAGTGCAGCTCTCAAAGTCGTGGTACAAGTCCAGCCCTTTCAAGCCCATCAAGATGCCGATCTCCCCACCAAAGAATGCTGAATAGTCACTGATGAGATCCACTCCTTGTGCCATGTGCATCTTTAGGACATCTGTCGGTGCAGGCTTCAGCATTTTTTTCAGCAAGTAGCATATTCGCTTTGAACCTTGGCGTCCAGTTGAATGCTTCTTTGATATCCGTAGGACCAATCTTTACATCAGTCATGTCAGCTGCCAGCACCGGTGGAGCCTTTTCAATGGTCAAGAGCAAAATTTGTGCTGCCTCAATTCCTGCCGCATTGCTCGCGAGGCACTGGCGGCTTTGCTCACTGGTCTCTTCGACTGTCAGGTCCACATCTTTCTCTGATATTTCTTGGAGGTGCTGTGCACGAACTGTTGAACTGCTGGCGCCAAGCTTCTGCATTGACTGAATACCACCTTGAGCCTTAAACATCTTGTACGGCCTTGTGTGCTTGGTACCAGCTGCTGATCCGCTCGAGCGTCTCTTCGGAGGTGCATCAACCACCTGGCAGCCTGGACAGTGGTCAGTGATGCAATCACTTTCAAAGAGGTCACTGCTTTTGTTCCTTCGATATTTAGAAGCTGCGACACTGATCTCTCTCTCAATGACCTCAACCTCTTGAGATTCGAAGAGATCTGAGGATGTAGATTTTCGCAGAGAGCTGTTGGGTTGCTGCTCACCAAGCACCTCAACAGAAGGCTCAACCTCATCACAAGCAATTGTCTCTTTGTTGAGGCATGCTGCAGATGTGTGTTCATCTTCATTGTCACATCCCGGGCCCGGTGGGCCAGTTCCAAGCTGGGTAGACACACTTGGAGGCTTTGAAGCATTGTCCTGCGAATTGCCGCACAATGACTGGGATGACTGTGACATGGCAAAACCTCATAACTTAAGAGAATACATAACAAAAAAAAAAAATATATATATATATATATATATATATATTCTGGAAAAAATACATACATATATAGTAGACGGTATCATAATACACATATATTCTAGAAAATTAAATACATACATATATAGTATACGGTATACCTACATCATATTTTATACATGTATGTGTTCTTATGAACAGTGTAGCATTGTATATCGAAGATAGAGAAAGCATATACAAACAGATATATGAAGAAAAGTCGATAAAATAATAGGTGTTCTAGAATATACACAGTGGGGGCAAGCGATAGAGAAACCTAAGATACGCCTCTCTGTGACTGTCTCTCTCTGCATATATGTTAAAAGCCACATACATATTCATGCATACACTGTTACACACCAGGGCAGGCGATATTATGCCAATATACACACACTGGGGCTGCTGTGGGGGCTGGGGTAAGTGATTGAGAAATTCGCTATGATACTACATATGTTCTCCCCATATACATATATTTTAATAATTATAAATGCATTTAACTATATAAACATTGTCTACATTCATACATGCGTTTCTTGCTTCTTATCTGATGTCCATGGGCACTGTTGGCTTCTCCGCTGTGTATTTGAATGCATGAGATTAGTCACTCACAAGTATACACATGCATATTGACTTATGGATTTTGTCGACATTTGGATACGGACATACTATGCCGATATTCAATTATATGTGAGATGTGTCATACATATTGATGAAGAAGGCCTCGAGAAGCTCTGGCAATCGACAACAGCTATGCAACTTATAAAGTCTCTTGACTATCCGCACTCTGAGCAAAAATCAAATTGGAGATACTGCTCCCCGAATGTACACATAAGCAATGATTATTGCAGTTTCTCTAAAAATGAGCTGTTGAAGAATTCTAGGAATGTTGAATATGTGTTGAGAACAATCATAGGCCATTGACACACAGGAATTCTAAGTGGAAGCTGTAAAGGGCTAACAATCGCATGTGATATGGTTTGATGGGAGTTACTGTTAGTTACCATTACTTGGTGGCAAGTTGGTGAAAATTGGTAAGTATTCGAATGTTGATTGCTACTCAAGAACTGATGATCAAAGAGTTTCTTCTGAGATGAAAGTATACTTGTTATTGATTTTGACATAGCTATATCATGATTAACCTCTCAGCCAACTTTCACACTTACGGGTTCCCGGTTTCCAACTCATTGATTACTTTTTGAACTAAGCATATATGCCTATTATGGCTGTCGCTTTAACCTGCAATCCACGCTCCAGATGCAAAAACATATAACAATTGTTGGCTTCTTAAAGTCTTGTTTAAGACCCTGAACACAAACTGGATGGTGCAACAAAAACATTGAACTTTTGCAAAAGGTTCTGACCAAGCAGTCACAAAAAAGAGAGCCAGCTGAAAGTGTTTGAGGCTCCAAGGGTCACATGCAGAAAATAAAGTAATAGGTAAATCGATATAAGTTTCAATAAGGAAATTAAACATAGGACAACAATCTGCCTTGTTGGTAACCAAGCACTGTACAAACATATTGCAAAAACATGTGTTGCATTGGGTTCCTAATCCACACAATTTTATTGGCAATGTTTATTTACATTAGTATTGTTTCGTTTCTTGAACACATGGCAAAAAAACACAACACATGTTTGTGTTTCTACATTTCTCAACCCAAAACAAAAGATACTATTAGGAAGAAAAGTTTTGGACTGCGAAGCCTAAAACCTAACATAGCAACATGCCAAATGTGTTTTGAGCACTGGACATTGATTACAACATATACACAAAGACAATGTGCTTTTAAATTTACAGTTGCAAAACACAGGAAAGCACAACAGACATGTGTGTATATATCTATGTGTTTTGTTTGTGTGCCGAAGCTTGCATTGGCAAAGGACAATCAGAGCAATTTATTTGTTTCTGAATCTGAACAAACATCTCCAAATGTGACAAAGAAACAACATTGATTGTCAGATTCAACATGCAGGACACAAAAAACTTAAACAAATGCATGCTCCATTTCTTAAGACAATGCACAAACAGGGGTGCAGCTATGTGGTTGTTCGTCAACTGCTGTTTGGGGTCCACACTCAAGTATCATATTCATCAGGTGCAATGTTGTCAAGTATCTCCAAATATTGTTGCTTATGGATCGCGAGAAGAAGTCCAGAGGAAAGCAGACAAACACGCACAAAAGTTTTTAAGAATACTTAAGCAGAGCGCACATAACACATAATTGTAACAACTATCATCCGATGTAAGATAGGCTCATTTCCTTAAGCTCTTGTGTTGTGCTTAAACAACATGAACTACTACATACTGCATTGCATCCAAGAGTGTGTAGCTTGCTTCTAGTGATGTTGCATCAAGTTTCCAATGGATTTCCATAAAGGCAGAACAATAAGTGATGCCAACTTGGGTTACAGCCAAACATTCCGAAGCACGTGTCTCTCTACATGTTTAGGTTTACAGCGTCAATGCCCATATACTCATAGAATGTTAATGTGTTGACAGAGATCATTCTTGACATGTAAAGACAACATGTTCCAAAACCTATTTTTTTGCAAAATAAACGCATGTATTCATCACCATCAGAGCAACAACTTGCAATGGCGAATGAGCCTTGTGTTTGATTCCTTAAGATTCAAATTTGCGAAGAAACAATCCAAGCACCAATCCAAGGAAGCAAGAGTTTGTCAGAGATCCTGTCTTGAACACACAACTGTCTAACACATTAATGGCAGTGAGGCTATCAAATATGTCCAATGAAGTTGCGAAGACATTGAGGAATTTCAGTGTTCATGTAAAAGTCAAAACTACTTTGGCAGAGCAACAAAGCACATCAAAACATTGTCAAGTAAGAGCAGTGTGTTGGACAAACATATCTATGGGAATTCTGAACAATCAACTTATTG
>JACLAD010010891.1_pt1 | contig 16475 bp, 16 predicted proteins | sample 8027901 | NCBI WGS metagenome assembly JACLAD01 (sample SAMN15725071, study PRJNA655200) | protist metagenome | isolation source: fluorescence activated cell sorting (FACS) single amplified genomes of... | place: Spain: Blaines Bay Microbial Observatory, Mediterranean Sea | collected 2016-07-05 | reverse complement strand
ACTGGCTTCAACAATCGTTGCAGACATCCCAGCACCAGGAGACGTAAAGGTCGTTGCGCCGATTCCCGAACCGCCGGTGGTGTCAGACCCACCCGTGAAGAAAAAGAATAGATGGAACCAGCAAACCGCGGAGGAAAACACCAAGCCTGAAACCAGTGTGGAGACGGAGGGGTTTGTATGTTTAGTCTGCATGCGAAAGTTCAACACCAAAGAAATGCTGGAGAAGCATGAGAAATTCAGTGATTTGCATAAGCAAAAGATGGCTGAGAAGGGTTTGGCCTAGTTTTATCAATTATTAATCTAACATTCATCAATGAGAAAATTATACATTGTACATTGTGTTGTATTTGTTGTACAGAATATTTAAAATGTTTATGTACCGGTTTATATTTATTAGTATCGTTTACGCATTTCGCGATTGTGTGGTTTATCGATATGATGCAAGGGATACACCGGAGGTGAGATTGGCGAGGAAACATAAAGAGATCGATGATGATGTTGTCTTGTATTCTGGAACGAGGGAGGAGTTTTGGTGGCTGAAAGCGATTTTTGATGTTGGCAATTGTACCTGGTACAATTTTCTTGATGTGAGCACATACTACCACCAGCTGTCATTTCACAAGCATTATCGAACTTCTCAATCCAATGCCTCGATTGTGTTTGCTGATTGGGCTCTGCTATCATCTGATGCATATGACGATTTGATTCAGTGTGTTGATATCACTTGCATGAGGAAGAAATTGAAGATTTCTAATTATATTCCAGATGATATAATATCCAATTTCAAAGAGGATGGATTGCGGTCACTGCATCGAAACAATGTGCTAGTCAAAGGGTTGAAGAGTATAAGGGATCTAGAAAATGTAAACGATTTCTTCGACAGCAAAACAAGACGGCTATGCACATTCCCACTAGTTACCGATACCGCATCGGCAACCACCGCACAGGCTGCATACAAAACATGGGCACAGTGGTCGTTCGTTCATTTCATACCAGTGATGTTCAAGCATACGGATAGTACAATCGAAATGTTGGATTTGCTGGAGGGGTTGCCGGGTGAAAAGGATGTGTTTGAGAATCATATAGACATTTTTGAAGCTATAAGGAGAGTGGTGGTTGAGCATCACTGCTTGTTTAGTATGATAATACCTAGTGATATTTACGTGAATGTTCCAGCTGTTGAGCAGAGGTTGGGTTGTTTGAGCGAGCGGGATGAGGCGGTGAAGGATTATTCATTCCTTGGTGGGTTGTTGTCGGGGAATAGTGATAAGTATCAGAAGCGCTTTTGGTTCGCTGGTGTTGTCTTTTCTGTGGTGTTCAGTTTTTCTTTGGTTTTATCGCTGCCGAGTATTGTAAAACGGGATGATTGTGGTCGGGAACCACCGGATGAATTTGACATAAGCTACTCGTTTTGGTTGACGGAATGTTTGGGTGAGTATGTGAAACCGCAGCAATATTTTGATAAAGAGTATCAGTCCTTGATCGATATGAGAGGGCAGAAGGATGTTGTGATGTCAAAATTTGATAGTATGGAGACTGACATCGCGCCAAGGCCGTGTTTATTTTTGGTTGGACCATTGGATGCGGGGGATTATTATAGCGTGCATAAGCGGGTGAGGGAGCAGCATATTAGGATGCATGATTCTTATTTCTGCGCGAAGCATCAATTATTCAGACCATACCTAACAAATTCCTTTGGCCAATCCATCCGATATTACAGTAATGTTGTACTTGATCGAATTGTTACATGCCCGGATAAGAAAACCAACCTTTATCTCGAGGAAGCGCAAAAAAGAATAGGTAATCATTCTCACAAACCACCAATAATAGAAAGGAGAACACCAGCCAAACGAAACCTCTGTGTCTTCGTCCCGATGTCATATAACATTCCTGGGCATCAAGAGCTTGTTGAGGCGGTAACTCAAACATGGGGTGATGAGAATACGTTTTTTGTAAACCCTCCTTCTGTTCCAATACCAAAACATTTAGAAAAGTACACCCTTACCCTACCCGGTGATATGGATGCGCCCTACGCAAAATTATCCTTACGGATTCATGCAATCTTTCACGCTATCGGGGACAGCCCCGTATTGCGGGATATGTGTAATTGGTATTTGAAGGCGGATTTAGATAGCTATCTTGCCTTGCGGAATATACAGAATCGATTACAGTGTTATGATCCAGAAGAGGATTATTACCTTGGAGTTTTGACTGCCGGTGGCGGCAAAAAGGAGATTGGAGAGGGGTTAGGTACAGTTTTTAATTTTGGTGGATCTGGGTACATTGTCTCTCGAGGGTTATTACCCAAGGTTGCGCACTGGAGTATGTTCTGTTTTGAAACAGTCCTGCACCATGACGGCGGTCGAGCTTTGGATGATAACTATTTTGCGTTATGTCTGGATTGGTATGGAGAGGTCAAACCATCTCAGTATCTACATCATGATGAGCACATTCTAGTACCATGGGATTTTGAGAATTCAAAAGTATTGCGACATCATGAATTTAATATGGAGCGGTATGGATGCTTGATGGCGATCCATCCATTGAAAAAACCAGAAATGATGTACCAAGCCCACGAATCACTTCAAAAGTCCCTAGCTATCAATGATTGTACCAGCCCGCCTTGGATGATCGACCGAGATCGACTGTTAAACGCAGTTGCAAGCGCAGCCGGCGAAGCGGTATATTTCAATTTAATTATATATTTTTTCATTCAAATCTAGCGTGTCGATTTTTTTGATTACAGGTTCGCATGACGTGGACGAAGGAAGATGCTGAACTTTTTTATCGGTGTCATCTGAAGTTCAGGGAACAGAGGTGATTGAACCATACCATTTTGTTGCATGTAGTATTATTAGTAGAAAATGTAGGAAATTAATTTGAACACGTGTTTTTTGGTGCCATCTTTCAAGTTTTTCAATAATTTCAAGTTTTAATTTCAATATGAATTCGCCTCCTCCTATGAGTGCCAGGCAAAGGCAGAAGGAGCTGGAGAAGGCTGCGAAAAGGAGAAGCGATGGTGGTAGGGTGAATCAAAATGTCCAGGATCGGAGTCAGCAGATGGAATTTAGATCGACGATGGGTCTGCTACGCGAGCTAGGAACAGGAGAGAAAGGAAGGGACAAGATGTATTTGGAATTGAAAGATAAGGCGATACGGACGGATAACCCAGCTGGATTCTGGTCCAAGCAAGCGCTGGAAAAGAAAAGTAAGTCAAACATCAGAGCTGCAGAACGATGTAAATTTAATCCTGACCATCCAAAGAAGTTGAAGTACGGCGATTACATATCACTAACCAAAGCATGGACGGGGTACATCAATGATCTCATACCACAGACCGCATTAGAAAATAAATCTACCCTCATAGAAAAAATAAAACGAGCAGAGATCCTCGGCGCTGAGGTTTGTATAAATCGAGCTGATGCACCTTCCATGATTGGACTACGAGGAATCGTCATTGAAGTGACCGCGCGGACGCTCCGGATTATTTCCTCTGATAGTAGAGTACGGCGGTTGCCGTTGACTGCTGGTTTGACTTTGCAATTTACGATACAGAATACAGGTGTGCTTGTTGAGGGTAGATTGTTGGTCGACCCTGACAAGAGATAATTTTACTTTGACATAAGATTATGATGATGGTAGTTGTTTGTTTAGAAACACAGAAAATCAGCAATCTTTTACATAATTATTGTTATTGATGACAGACAGAATCCAATTTATCTATTCAAAAGTAGCAAAACCCCCTTTAGTCTGCCCATAAAATATATATTACATTACAAGCCATACCATACACACAAGGTACAAAATAATCAAGGAGAAAATACAACATGGCACCGTTTGTCGTACGCCAATCCAAATTCCGCCATCTCTTCGGCGATTGCTCTATCCGCGAGCCATTTCAAGACATCCGCGCAACTACCAAGTCCACAGAAGGATGCGGCGTGCAGGGGAATGAAAAGTATGTTGCGTTACCGTGGGATACAGCTGGTGCGCGGTTGGTAGTGTTACAAAATGATAAGTCCGGCCGTGTCGGACATAGCTGTCCGATGCTCAATAACAAAAGCCCAGTCTTAGATTTTGGTTTCTCTCCATTCAACCCAGACATCGTAACCACTGCTGGTGAGGATGGCAACCTCCGCGTGTGGAACATTCCTGAGGGTGGATTACAACAAAACATGGAAGAGCCAGAGGCAGTTTTGACAGGTCATTTGAAGCGAGTTCAATTGATGGCATACCACCCTTGCGTCGACGGATTAATTGCCACTGCATCCCCCGATCTTACAGCTCGATTCTGGGATGTAAACGCCGAGCAAGAGATTTCATCTATTCATATCGGTGAAGGATTGAATCTTACTCATTCATTGGGCTGGCGGTACGATGGCTCTTTGCTTGCCATGACTAATCAGGACAAGAAAGTTCGTATATTCGATCCTCGCAAGCCGAAGGCCTGTGCCTACTACACAGTCGCTGAAGGTGTGAAGCCCTCCAAAATGTGCTGGGCGGGTACCAACCGATTCCTCACCACAGGATTTACAACCAGCGCTGAGCGTAAGATGAGCGTGTGGGATATTAGAAAGGAGGATCAGCCGGTGAATTCGCAAATTTTGGATAATTCGTCTGGAACCATCTTGCCTTTCTTCGACCCCGCCACAGGCCTCGTCTTCCTCGCTGGCAAAGTACCATTTTCATTTTACATCATATTTTTGATTACATGAACAAAAATATTTATTTCCTTTGTTAGGGTGATGGTAACATTCGCTACTACGAGTTTTCGGAAGATGACCAATTGCATTATATCAACGATTTCCGTACTTTTTTTGTTTTAGACTGATTTGAGATGTGTAGATTAAACTATTGATTTTGAGGTTCAACGAAAGCGATGAAGGCGTTTTGTTTGGTATCTCGCCGAGCTTTAGATGTTCCGAAATGTGAAGTTGCTCGCGCTTTGAAGGTCGAGAGCAATAGCGTGCAACCGATTTCCTTTACCGTTCCCCGCAAGTCTTCCGAGTTTCAGGATGATTTGTAATTTCCATCGAACAATACATACCAAAAAATGGTTTTCGTTGTCCGAGAAATACTTTTTATTTGAGGTTTCCTGACATGCCGTCGATGACTCCCGTGTATGATGATGCAGCTGTCTGGTGGAAAGGCGCCCCGAACAAGTGCCCAAATCTCGAGTACACATTTTTGAAAAACGAAAAAAACAATCATTTTGAAGTATTTAACCATATTTTTTCATTGAAAGGTCGATGAACCCAAGATTGCGACAAGCAGCGAACGCCCCTAAGAAAGTCAACCCTAAGGAGAGAATCCGCCTCCTCGAAGCCCGTGTGGAAGAGTACTTTTTCAATTCAAATCATCTTTGAAAAGGAATGTGAACACAAAAAACATTTTTTTAACAAGGTTGGAACATGAAAACGCACAGCTACGAGCACAATTAGGAATCAAGCCTCAAGCTCCCACCGGTACTTTGCGCGCGCCACGTGCGGCACAAGCGCGATAATCTTTTGAATGAAATTATTAGATTCCTTGATAAATGTACAAATAAATTTATTTATATCACGAAGATGTTCTTCTATAGCTTTTTTCTAGCATATCATATCACTTTATGATCCTCCTTATAATCACCATCCTTTTTTGTAATTTTGTCGGCGCATCTTTTTTGTTTGCGGCCCATCAGAAAAAATACAGAATGCTCATACAAAGAAGAAACGACTCTTTTTGATGTGAAAAAATGTTTTTGTACTATCGTTTGTTTCGTTCGTTGCACAATTTTGTGCTTTTTGAGGTTATTCTAATTGTCAGGTATCGCGGGGAAGATGAGGGACATGAACATCACCAGCCGCAGACGGGAGGTGCAGTTGGATTAAGCCGAATTTATTGATTTTCTAACGAGTTTGTTAGAAATTGTTTTGTACCAATATCAATAGTTTTTGTTCTTTCCGTACATATATTTCAAATTAATGAGTACAACAAATTTATTTAATCTGACTAATGTGTACCAACAATCATTTTTTAACCTAGTGCAGGTCAATGCAAAATTCATTCTTATTATTACGCATCATATTCGATTTCTACATCCCTGGTTTTTTGCCGTAGTCTTTTCAAAATTGGTCATCAATCAGCATGAAAAAGCTCACGCTATCAAATTTGACTTCATCGGGTCATAATCAGAGTTTGACAAGTAGGCAAGATGACCGCTCGCAGAGATTCAAATTTGAAAGCGGCAGCTGGAGCGCGTACTCAGAGTAAATACACATTATTTTCAATGACTTTTGATTGATTTGTGTATTTGTAGGAGGACGAATAGAAATGTTCCCGTCAGAAAAATGATTAGACCGATCAAACCAATCCACCTATCCTACCAGCAAAATTCCGCCCGGGTGCGCATCCTTGGAAGTAATCCAAAATCCAATCTATCAAAAACCGTCGCATCAATCTGCGATAAGCCAGAAACACCTCAAATTGAATTGTGCGATATAGAAATACCAGCAAGTTTTGAAATGTCAGATGAGTTTATCGCAGAGAAATTGTCAGCTAACAAAATTGACGAACCAGAAGGGGAGGACGACGATGAAATGAAAGTGCTAAGCAGAGAGGAAATTTTAGCGGAGGCCCGTGCGTTAATAGAAAAGCGGCAGTCAGTAAATTTAGATTGGGATTTCGCCAAGAATTACGTTGCACAAGAAGACGAAACACCACGTTCATCAAATCCAATCACACAAAACATCCGCGACACCTTACTCCCAAAGTTCCGTGCGGAGCTTAAACCAAAATCAACCCCGCGCAAACGTAACCATCCAAAGCCTAAGGTTATACCCATGAATCGACGCGTCACGTGCCCATGGTATATGGATAAAAAAGATTGGTTCAAAAAGGAAACCATCGACCCCAAACAAACAAAATTTGAAGACAATCGATTGCCTTACGACCGTTTAAAAGATAGAATCGGGCCAGACGAAATTGTGAATGATAATGGCGAAACCATCCGCAGATTAACCAAGGCGGAAGTAGCCGGATTGGAAGTCTGTCAAGAATATAGAAGATACCTTCTGTCCGACGCGCAAAAGAAGGACGGCGCGAGATTACCTCATTTTCTACATCTTGACGAGAAGAACAAATAAACGTTTTAATCATTGTGGTTTTGTGTTGTGTAGTTCTTCCTGGTAATATCTGCATTGATTTTGTTTCAGTCATTACAGTGTCATTAAACACTAAACGTTTCTATTATAATTCTAAATGCCGGACCCTGACTATTATTCGGGCGATGATGGGTATCAATACGATTCCCCACCATCCCAATATTCGCCAAGTCCAGTACGGCCTCCAAGGTCACCGGCGGGAGGGTATAAGCCGTCTAGTAGGCGGTATTCAAGGGATTCTGGGTATTACAAGGGGGCGGAGAGTACGGCTGTGCAGGGGAGGCAGGTAGATGATTACGACTGGGACATGAGTCCTGCGACGGGCCGGGTACGAAGGGATAGTTATGACACTGGTCGAAGGGGTAGTCAGAGTAGAAGGAGTTCTGGAGGGCGATATTCCGCTGATGGGTATGGAAAGGGAGGGGAACGACGTAATTCATTAGAAGTACCGAGGAGAGGCAGCCGTTCACAGGACCCTGGCTATGACTACCAACCCGCCCGACGTCGATCCCAAACCTCTGAACAGTCCCGTGAAGAACGTCATGGCTACGGCCGAGAGATGGACGCGTATGAATACTCTAATTATGGCGACAAGAGCCGCGGTAAAGGTAAGATTTCAATGTTTTGAAATCATTTTAATCAAGTTTTGAATGTTTTTCTAAAATGTTTTTAGGAAGTTATGGTGGAACCACTGGCCGAAGTACAGGTAGTCGGAGGGCAAGTCGAGACCAGCCCGCCCGGCGTAAAGCAAGCATATCCCAGCAAAGTTACGATGATCGACACACACCACGCAGCTGGATTAGTGATCACCCAGAAATGCAAGGCATGACCCAACCCGCCCGCCGGCGAGGTAGCGAGCAATCCGCCGCGGACCGGTATAATTCTCTGCCGTCACGTGGGAAAGGCGGGTATCATGAGGAGGGATATGGAAAAGGCTACAGCGAATCATATGGAAAAGGAGGAGGATACACCGAGTCCTCATTTAGTGGATCGATGCCCGAGCTCGCAGAACCTTATGACAAAGGCTATGGCAAAGGCGGCATGGCAGGTCAAATCGCAAACGCCCGCGCGGCCTACGGCAAAGGAGCCATGGCGCGTAAGGGCAAACCATCCAGAGATTCCGATTTTTCCGAAAGTTCCGACACGCCTCGAGCAGAATACCATTATGATTACCATGGGTATAAAGATGAAAATATACATTATAATCCAGATCAAATGTTTGGCGACACAAACCAGGATGAAAGAGACATGGCTGCCGATGAAATCAACCCGATGGGTGCATTTAGTTACATTTACCCCGTGCGTGACGCGAATGATTTCCTTCCCGGTTACAAGCCAGTGATGAGTAAGCAGATTAACCGTATTATATATGCAGGTGCAGAAGACGAGGGCTGTTGCAATTGTAAATGGTTATTACAAAACATGGCGTATCGCCGGCCGAGTTGGACGTTGATGATTTTCTACGCGGCGATGTCAATTGAAAACGGGTTGCTTGTTTGCTTTTCGGCTTTTGTCTTATTGATTCTATGGATGCCCGGCATCACAGGTATGAATGCAACCATCAATGATGCAGTCTGTGAAAACCCTGGTGGAATCATGCAGGCATTCACCCAGATTTATAACGCGTGTCAAAGTTATCAGGGAACGGTGCAGTGGTTTACTGAGAATTTACTGTTTGAACCAGCATGCCCAGACTTTTTTCGGCTGACGAGTATCTGCCCGCAGGGGAAGTTACAAGGGACGTATACGTTACAGGTTATTTTATTGCTGATTTTTGGGAGTATGCAATTTGTCATTAGTCTTGGTATGTTTTTGGCGATGAAGAGTCTTGTGAATGTGCCGAATAGTGATTTGTACAAGCAGGATGAAAGTAAGAAGTGCTGTGGGTGTAATCTTACGCAAAGTTTTTTGGCTGCGTTTGTAAAGTTTTTTGGCCCGGTGTATCGATTGTTTCGATGGTTTAGCCTCGCTGTGGTGACGGTTTGCTTCTTTTGTGTCGTGATGCAGTTGGATGGTTGTGATAAGACATTACTGGATAGGAGTCATGCTGCGCAGAATTATTTGAAAGCGAACCAGCTTGCTAATTGCATCTATTGGTACGTGAATTGCGCATCAACTGGAGATCCTTGCGATGGAGGGACACAACCCAATTTTGGCGGCACGCTAGATTCGGTTTGTTCTCCGGTGTCTGATTTTTACAAGAACTTTGGCAGTAGATGTTTCAACGGTCAGGTGAATGTTCCTCTATATACAAGTATTACGGCGGATAAATCTGATGCATGCGAGCTTGCGAGAGCTGCCGGGAAGTCAATCTTTACAGCGGAGAAGCAATGCGGTAATGTTGTCGCGCCGGTCCAAGAAATTTTTTCTTCGAATTTCATAAAATTTGTTCATTTTTCCATTTTTTTGCTCCAAAATTCATGTCTTTTACCAAAATTTGAATTTTGTTTTTTAGGTGGGCAATCTGAATTTCGTGTCTAACCCATTGATGGAATGGACCATCTATTTGGTCACGTTGGCGTTCGGCGTGCAGATTGCATTTACACTCATGTTTCAGATTGTGTACAATCGCATCCCTATTGAAACGGCATTCTTCCGTCATAAGCGCACACTTGATGTCATCCCCTGGTGCAGACCGAGCAACGTAGCTGGTGATGATGAAGATGCAATTAGAGCGAAGGATACAAAACCTCAGCCAAAAACAGCTGCAAAAAAGTAAATACCTTTCAATTTTCAAAATATTTTGACATTGTGTGAGATGTTGTCGAGTAGTAAGTGTTGTGTTGTGACAGAACAGTGATTGTTTTCCAGTATCTTCTATTCAGATTTTTTCTTGCATGTTGTTTACCCCACATTTTATCTACATATCCGGAAATGATCTTCTAAAAATTGGCGGGGGGCAGGCGGGCGTTATACCATTTTTGATTTGAACCAATTTTGCAGCATACTTTTCATATATTCATACCGAGGAGCATCTTCTCCGTACATTTTTTCAAAACTAAATTCGAATTATAATTTTCAAAAAAATTGAGAATGTCAAAATTTGTAAAAATTGAACCCAAAACTATGAAATCACTTCAAATTCAGGATGTTTTTGATGTTTATTTTTTATTTTTATTTTTGGAGGAGATAACAAAATGCCGGAGCGCATTGATCATATTATTAAGAGCCGAAGTGCTAGTTCTGTCTTCGCCAATGTGTTGAGAAGATCGCGCGGACAACAGTAATCATTGATTTTCTTGTATGATTTTGATGTCTTTTTGCATTTTGGTTTTTGATTTTGTAGAATCACAAAATGGAAAATTCATAAAAGCAAAAACATTTTTTGTCAAAGATGCAAAAAAGTCAAATTTTGTATAACTGAAATTTCAAAAACGTAATTTTGTATCAAAATCGGCTAAAATTCAACCTCTGTGCTTGAATTTTGTTTGAAATTTTGTCTTGAGGAGGATGGCTAGTTTTTTGCCTACTCGCCGTTTGGTGCGTAACGATGTCGGTTGGCCGTGGCGCTGGGATTGGGGTCCATTTTCAAAAAATAAAAAGTTGGATCAAACGATAGAAAAAAACAACCAAATTTGCAGCATTTTCGTGATTTTTTCGATTTTTTGATTTTGGTTTGAGGTGGTCATGACCCCGCGTCTCCCACTGGTGAATTGTTGATCAATTACGGTCCATTCAAAAAAACAAAAAACGTAAAAAATCAAGCACGGAGGTTGAATTTCGGCGAATTTTCACACAAATTCACGTTTTTCAAATTTTAAGTTTGCTAATTTCGACGTTTTTACTTTTGTGTTTTTTAACGAATTTTGTTTATGATATTCATATTGTAAAATGAATCTCAAAAAATGTTTCATGTTTAACAAAAAAGATTTCATACAGAACTTTTTCCCCAAATTTTGTTGATAAGGTAACATGATTTGGGGGCTTATGGTTTGGGTGAATTTTGTGGTTATTTACATGCTCAAATCGATGAAGTATTATATGAGACTATTTGAACCCAATTCAATGAAAGGGTTCAATTTTTGGGGATTAGGGTTCAGAGCTCGATTCGGGTTAGGGTTTAGCGAAGATGTAATATTGCTTCATATCTCTATCACAAAAAAGAAGAAAAAATATTGTTTTTATTTTTCGTTGTCAATTGATTGATGTTTGGGGTTTAGCTTTTTTGAATTAGAAAATATTGATGCGGGTTTAGCATTTTTTTGTTGTTGAAAATTCTTTGAATTTTTATATGATTTTCTATGATTTTGTTCAAGTTATCAATTTTTTGTTAAGTTTTTTCATTTTTTTGATTTTCTGTGCGAGGTAATATGATCTGGGGACTTATGGTTTGGGTGAATTTTGTCGTGATGTACATGCTCAAATCCATGAAGTAATTTAGTTACACCGCTGCACTATTAATTTGGCAAAAATCAGGGTTGAAACATGAAAAAACAATGATTTTTGTTCAAAAATATGCATTTTTCGATTTTATTTTTTATATGTGCAGGTTAAAATTAAAAAGATAACGCTTTGTCTATTTAAGACGTATTCAATATCCTCACTTCTTTTCTCTCCACATTTCTAAATATGTAAAAATTACTACTACACTACACTTTCTAAAGCATACAACACTCAAATTTTGAAAACAAAATCATATTTTGCTGGATTGTATAGAAGTTTTTCGGGACAAACCAGTAACTACTATTTACAATTTACGTTTCTATCATTTAGTTGATTGTTATATTGTTGGTGGATTTGATTCTGACCGTGTTTCATCTCTCAAATATATATGCGTAGTCTTTCAATCATGGATACTCAACGACAAGTTGGGTTTAAATTACCGGGAGAAAGTTCTGTTCAGTTTGCGGTAAGGAGAACGTTGCAGAATGCAGAGGAAGTTGCAACCGCGGTTGCGGAGGCTCAAAGACGAGCAAAGGAAGCAGAGGATCATGCAAAGTATATTTTTGATTTTATATTTGAAATTTTTGTCTGATATACTATTTTTGTGTAGATTTATTGAAATGGAGAAGAAGGCGATGGCATCTGAATTGATGCAGCAAATGCAAAGCAGTAACACCAGTACAACCACATAATTTCTAATGTATTTTTCATCATCCATTTATGTTTCTTGCCTCATCTGTAGAAATCGAGCAAGATTCTCAGCACAAAGAAGATATTGAACCCAGCGAAACGAGAATGCATATTGATGATATAATCACGATTGATGCGATTGTTGAAAGCCAAATAAAGTTTCATGAAAAGAAAGAAGATGAGGAGGAAGAAAAAAAGAGATCGATACTAGACGGCATCTTTCGAGAGCGAGCGTTGCAGCAATTAATCGAACAAAGAAAAGCACAGCGGCAGGAACCAGCATGTGAACCAGAATGATACAAATACATATTTGTTGATGTGTTTGACTGATTTTATGATGTTATTGTAATCATTTTCGTTTTTGTCTCCACCTCGTTTATTTAGATAATGTAATAGATTTTATAATCATGTCGGCACAAGACAGTAACAAAGTCAAGCCCTTGCTTGCGCAGTCCCAGCGTTCCACCACCAGTTCAGAGCCAGATAACGGGGAAAACAATGATTTAGACGTACCGAAGACATCGCTGATGGCGGTTTTAGCCATCCAAACTGTAGATTTTGTGAGCGGGAGTATTGCGTATAGTATGCTACCATTTCTAGCGCAGTACTACGGCGCGAGTAAGGCGGATGTTGGATATCTATTCTCCACGTATAATATAGCTGCTGTGGTGTTTATGCCGCTGTTTGTTAGAATCGCGGATTGGGTCGGGCGTGTACCAGCGCTGGTGTTGTCTGTGATGTTATGTGCTATTGGGCAGTTTGTGAATTTTCTTGCGCCGGATCTGGGTTGGTTATTTTTGGGTCAGGCGTTAGCCGGCATGAGCAACGGTATACAAGCAGTTAGTAATTCCTATTTATGTGATGTGACGCTGTCAAGTGAGGCGAGAGCGACATGGTTTTCATATCAGAGTAGTATCCCTGGGTTTGCAGTGGCAATAGGCCCACCGTTGGGAGGGTTCTTTGGCGGGATAAGTTATTCGTTTCCATTTTTGGTTGGTGGTATATTGTGCTTGCTGGTTTTGTTTGTAGCGGGATATTATTTACTTGAGCCGCCTGCCTTTTTGAGGTTTCAACTGGCCAGGAGTTTAAGAGCGAGTTTAAGAATTGGGGAAGGTGGCAATGAAGAAGAGAGTAAAGTGAGGTTTGCACCGAAGAATACAAGTTTTGTAGCGTGGTTGCTATTGTTAAATGGATTTTTCGGTGGGTTTGTCCAAACCGGGATGGCGTTGATGCAGACGTTGTTCTTGGTAAATCAATTAAAGTTTGAGCCGTTACAGGCGGGTTGTGCTTTAAGTCCGGTGGCGTTTATTACAGTTTTTATGGGGTTATGGTTGATTCCATATGTGCAGCCAAGGTTTGGATTGTATAATACGATTGTGCTGGGTGCGTTATGCAGTGCGGTTGCGCAGGGGTGTATTCTAACGGGCAGTGATCATAGCGCGTTGTTTTTTATTTACCTCTGGAATGCAAGTAACAATCTAGTCCGTGCTTCCGGCCCGAGTATTTTATCTACGCATTGTGATCCGACTAATCGAGCCACTGTGTTTAGCTATTTGAGTATTGGTGAGAACATTGGGAGGGTGTTGGCACCGATTATTAGTGGTCATCTGAGTATGGTTGATATTCGATTACCGTTTTTGTGCTTTGGCGTGGGCAATTTTTTATGTTTCATATTGGTAAGCATTTGCAAGATTCGAGATAGCGAGCGGATGCAGGTTTGGGTATCAGAGTTTTCGCTTACTAGTGACCTGCGGTTTACGGGTGCGACGACGTCGAGAAGACTTTCTACGTTGTCTGTTGTACCACACGAACATTGCGAACCGTAGGATACGTGTTTTTTATATTTTTGTTGGCTCATGATTTTGTTGTATGCTTGTGGTAAGTTCAAGTTCTTTCAAATAATTTATAAGATTCAACCTTATGATTTCTGTGACTCTCCAACTTGTCTTACAAAGTCGTTTTATGTTTAGTATATAGTTTACGATGCGATCGCGGGAAAGGGAAGATGTACGGAGTTCGTACTATGAGCTGCCCAGAGAAAGTAGTGAGGATAGTGAGGCTGGCAGTGTTAAAGAGGAAGAACGTGATGGCGATATAGATGTAAGTAAAAATGTAATGTGGATGTTTACCGTGTCTTTATTCCTCGGAAGTCTAGCAGGTCAGTGCAGTAATCCATTCCTCCCTTACCGCGCGAAGAGTTTGGGAGCTAGTACAAGTCAGATGGGGTATCTTTTTGCGTTTCCACCATTTGTGACGATGTGCTTTTTACCATTTGCGGGGCGGATGACCGATTATTATGGGAGGCGGCCGACGTTAATCCTTACAAATACAATAGCTTTGCTGTCATCAATATTTCTAGCGTTTGGTAATGACATATTCTACCTTGTGTTGGGCCAATTTCTAGTTGGTCTCTGCATTGCAACCACAACAGTTCAATACGCTTGGTTGTCTGATGTTACGCTAACAGCGGAGAGTCGTAAGCTTTGGTTTTCACGAGCGTTGATGCTGCCGTATATTAGTATGGGGGTTGGTGGTCTGCTTGGCGGGGCTGTTGGTGGGTATAGTGCGAAGGCGCCGTATTATTGTGATATGATCTTTTCAGCGATTAATCTTGCGATTACAGTTTTATTTATCGTTGAAACGCCCGCTTGGGAGGATACGCAAATCTGGGGTGAACTTCAAGCGGAGGAGACAAGGAGGAGTAATGAATCTTCGGTGTTGCCCTTGTTTGACAAAGCGAATTGGTTAGATAGATCCGGTTTGCGGGATGTATTGATTGGATCGGCCGTATTATTATTACTAGATGGATTTTTGATTGGCAGTACTGATAGCGGGGTCGCTTCGTTTGGTGCTATTTATGTCACACAAACATTAAATTTCTCTAGTGAAGAATACGGCGTGGCGATGGCGCCACGTGCACCGATTTGCATTTTTACGAATGTGTTTCTGATTTATTACTGCACGCAGATGTTTGGAAACTATGGCACTGTAATTGTGGGTGGGGCGATTGATTGCATTGTTTTGCTCGCTGTGATTGTAAGTGGTAGTCACGTAGTACCGATTATGATTTGGTTGTACGCGGTAGGGAGCATGTTCCGCCATACGCTAGTCGCCAGTATTCTTGCGAGGTATAGCACGGAGGAAACACGAGGGATAATTTTTGCGATCTGGCAGTGCTTGCAGATGTTTGGCAGGTTTGTCGCGCCGATTGTCTGCGCACGGCTAGGGGAGTTTGATATGGGGTTGTACCCATGGTTGTATCTTGGCGTGTGTTCGGGGGTGAGCATGATGTTAGTTTTTGCTGCAAGGAGTATTCAGCCCAAGCATCTTGATTCCGAAAAGTATGTCGAGCAACCTACATTTATCAAAAGGTCATTGTCCAGCCCTATTATACAGAGTCCGATGATTCCAAGCTCGGAGGGTTCTCGCTCTCCTCTTGAGAAGAGTCAGAAGCATTCAAAAACGAGTATATTTTGAATGGATACTTTTGAACGTTTGATTTCATTTTCACATTGTATGTTGTCTCAACAGATTTTGGTTTGAAAACATGTGGATTTTTATTTAAAACATTTTAATCTGAACCAATGTTTTGTTTTTTCTCCAACGTCCTATTACCAAGTTCTAGATTACGTTTAGAGTCATGAATAGTGCACAGGCACAGCGCGTCTTCGGTCCGGCGAAGAAAGATGATGGTTTCATCATGCGGGAATTGCGAAGGGGTCTTTTTTACAGAGAAAAGCCGGAGTTGGAAAATGTCGAGTATGATTCGGGCAAGATGAAGAATCCTCTTTATTTCCTCACACACCAAATGTATTTTGATATATTAATCCGGATCTATACCATGGGATGTGGGGTTGCTTTCATCGGTTGTATGATGGCTTCATTTGGATTGGTCCAAGAAAGGGATATGAATATCACTTTTGTGACTAATTTTTCGTGCTGATGGGCGTGAAAACGCGATTTTTTGATAAAAAACGGGTCTAGGTGAACTCAAAGTTGGAAAAATGAGTCCTCCCAAAAAATCAAGATTTTTTCATTTTTTGCTTGTATAGATGTAAAAAATGAAAAAACATGATTTTTTGGTGTGTCCCAGTTCATTTTTAATCAAAAACCATTGAAAAATTATGGTTTTTGGATTTTTGTGGTTACGAAACATGTAAAAATCATAATTTTCGATTGGTTTTTGTGCAAAAATTGATTTTTAGAAACATGTCACAGCTCATTTTTGTTGATAAACCAGTGGGAAATCATGATTTTTGA
>JACLAD010010279.1_pt1 | contig 16487 bp, 13 predicted proteins | sample 8027901 | NCBI WGS metagenome assembly JACLAD01 (sample SAMN15725071, study PRJNA655200) | protist metagenome | isolation source: fluorescence activated cell sorting (FACS) single amplified genomes of... | place: Spain: Blaines Bay Microbial Observatory, Mediterranean Sea | collected 2016-07-05 | reverse complement strand
GGGATTGAGACCGTTACCCATGTTGAATACAGCACTGTATAGGAAGTAGTTACATCGGCCGAACTGCCCTGAGAGGGATTGAGACACTAAGGAGCTTTCTGCTGTGCAATCTATATCACCTAGTTACATCGGCCGAACTGCCCTAAAAAAATATTTTGTGAAGTGGGTTGGGTACAGAAATTTCGAAAATCGGCAGATTCGGCAGTAATTTTGGCTGAGAATGCAATAGGAGAATTGCGAGGAAATTACCTGGGATCCACTTTCTAGGCTTTGAGCGCATCCTCGAAGGCCAGTGTACGTTAAGGTTGGTAAAAAATTCGATACAAAGCTCGAAATTTGCTATTCTCAATCAAGCGAGGGTTCAAGAAGGCGTTCTATAAGCTCTCTGAGATAGGGTTGAGGCTTCAGCGACAGCTTTTGCTTTGCCGCTATAATCCCATAAACTGTCCGAAATACTTTGACGGAACGGATTGTAGGCAGGCAGCAATACTTTAAAACTTTGTATGAAGAAAAAACGACGCTCAAAGAACATGGGGCGAATTCGTAAACAAAAACGCCCGCTGCACGACTATCCCAAAGGCTGGAAACATGGCGACTGGCTCGTTCCTTATATTGATGATCATGCCTGTATATATCATAGCCATGAAGACGCCGATAATCACAGCCTGTGCGGGCCACAGATATTTTGCTGTCGCGGCGCTGTTGATATGTTGCTTCAACGCTACCCAAATTTTTTAAAAAAGAATATGACCTGGTCACTAACTGAGGCAAACCACCTATTGTCTTGGGGTGTTCCGTGGTTCTACATTTTTTTCTGCGACCCAAGCTCTGCTAGGCGCTTGCGTTTTGTTGGCATATCTCAAGAAGATCAACGACTTGTTTTACAACAGCAACGGCCTTTGTCATATTATTTGCCAGTGGCGGGTTTGGTTGTTTGCTAATCACCTTGCTGCAACTCGCACCCAGATACAAGGTGCGCGATAATCACGCTGTTGCGTAAGCTTCATCTTCAAACTAAACACCCAGAAACACAATATTAACAAGCACGGGTTGAAATTATTAGTCTTTATGGACAGTAAGTTGAAACTTATTGTCCATCAAGCTAAAATCTGCGCATGAAAGCTGCTATCTATATGCGCGTCAGCACCGAAGATCAGGCCGAACGCTACGGGTTAGACGCTCAACGCGAAAAGTGCGAGATGATGCTGAAGCTCAAAGATTGGGACTTGCATCACATCTACTCAGATGACGGGGTTTCCGGCACAAAAGGCGTTGATGGGCGTCCGCAACTTGCTGCGATCTTGCGAGATGGTGAGGCTGGCGAGTTTCAGGCAATTGTTGCTTACTCGATTGATCGCATCGGCCGAAAAACCAAGCTTGTTCTCGACCTCGCCGAACGCATCGAGCAAGCCAACCTCGAACTCGTCACCGTCCGTGAGAATATCGACACTTCAACCGCCGCTGGTCGCATGTTTTTTCAGTTGATGGCAGTCCTCGCCGAATTCGAGCGCAACACCATTGTTGAGCGCACAACCAGCGGGCGTGACGCCCGCGGCCGCATCGACGGGGAAAAAGGTGGCCGCGTCCCGCTGGGCTACATTCGGACAGAAAACGGCCTCGCGATTGATGCACTTGGCGCGGCGACCGTTCGGCGCATTTATAATAGGAAGAGAGTCGGCCATTCATTGCGGAAGATTGCGCGTGACTTGAATAGCGACGGCATCCAAACGCCACGCAGTGGCCGATGGTCTCACGCCGCCATTCGTGCCGTTTTAGACAATCGCGACAAATACTTAGGCGGCACTCGCGGTGAATCTTCAGTCCGCTGGCCTGCTATCCTCACATCGTGACGATTGTCAATAAAGAAAAGCTCAACTTGTCCAATATGCTTGGAAATTGATAGGAAGTCGATAGGTTGAGTCATCCAACAACCGCTATACTTTCTATAGCTTCGTCGCAGTAAATAGACACTTTTTAAACAATCGAGAAACCCATGCAACAAGTTGGTCGTTACCAACTTCGGCAGCCGCTCGCAGAGCGACAGTTTGCCGAAGATATGCACGCGCACCTCTGGCTTGCCTTTGATCCGGCATTGCAGCGAGAGGTTGTGATAAAGATGCTTCCTGCTAATGCGCTTGAAACAGCGCAGCGTGAAGGCCGTATTATGGCGCAGCTAAACGATGTGCCAATCGTGCCTGTTTATGATCAGGGAGAAGCAGACGGTGTGCCGTTTATTGTCATGGAATATATGCGCGGAGCGACGCTGTCAGACAAATTACAGTCGGCACCGATCGCACCTTATGCACTGTTGCCCATTGCAAAGCGTCTTGTTGATGGTTTGGCTGCTGCACATGCGCAACAAATTTTTCATTGCGATATCAAACCGTCCAACGTGTTTTTTAATGGAGATGACGCCTATATTGGCGACTTTGGAATTGCGTGGGTCGATGGCAATGGCGTGAGTGATGAACCGATTGGTACACCGCCCTTTATGCCGCCGGAACAGTGGCGGGCAGAACGCTTGACACCACAAACAGACATTTATCAGTGTGGGGTGCTGTTTTTTCTTGCGCTCACAGGGCATTATCCATTCCAGCCTGACGCCGCTGGTAGTTATAGGCACGCTCACTGTGCTGATCCAGTTCCGTCAGTTCAACTATTTTTGCCAGAGCTGGCCACGCTTGTACCATCGCTCGATCGATTTTTTGCACAAGCCTTGGCGAAAGAGCCTGCTTGTCGATTTCAGTCAATCACTGAAATGGGCGATGCGTTCAGCCGCAGTATCCGTGAACCTATTATTGTTCCTTTTATAGATGTGCAATCAATTGAGAATGAAGCGTCAACGGTGCAGCAGTTCCCGTTACGCCGCGAGGTTTGGATTGGCGCATCAATTGCTGTTTATATGCTGGGATGGCTTGCAATCGCATGGCTAACCCATGCTGGCGGCTGGATTTGGTGGCTATTTGTACTAATGGCCGCATTTATTGCCGGAGCGGTAGCTGGCGTGGCGCATTATTCTATTTTGCGCATAAGCGCAGGGCGATTGGGGCAAACAGTTTCGGCCAAAACTGCGCTCCCAACACTCTGGGCGTGGTCAATTTTAACTGTTGTAGGTCTGATTCTTGGCGGGCTTATCTTTGGGATCGGCACATTCGGCCATTGGCTGTTAAGCATGTTGTTGCCCACAGCAGGCGCAACAATACAGCTAGCTCGTCATTCACCCCCACGGGGCTTTGCTCAGTTCAGCATAGTAGGTGCAAGCTGGCTACTCATTCATAGCCTCGCGTCGCTGCCAGTCGCGTTGCTTGTGCGCAGTTAACTTAGGAGGCGTAGTAAATGTTACGACAAAACCGCTGGTATCCAGCAAAAGATGAACTTGCAACTCGTGTTCAGGTGCAAGATGTGCGTGGCGGCTGGCTAATGCGTGAACTGATTGTGGAGCCAGGTCAACAAATCTTGATTTCGGCCGATGGGTATCAACATCCAGCAGGCAACCCCGGCAGCTATGTGCTGCGAGACATTGGTGATGAGGTCGCGCACAAGTTGGGCGTACGTCACGTCGAACGCATGACGGCCGCGCTTTTTAGCGTCGCGCCGTTTGACCTTGCGTTCAAAGTTGAAAAAGCGTACACCAGCGACCCATACTGTGTCAGCATGAGCATCATCGTCACGCTGCAAATCGAGTCGCCAGCGATTGTGTCGGCTAATCATCTGCATGGTCGAGACACGCTCACACAGACCGACATCGCCACATATCTTCAGCCCGAACTGAATGATGCCGTTGTCGAGTGGCTTGGCGAACGCACGTTACAAGAACTACGCGTCAATATCGCAACCAAGGATCTGTTTGACGAATTCTTGGAGGCGCGACTCAAAAGAACTTGTAAAGCAAACGGGTTAGATTTCCTACAGCTACGCACGCTCAACTACCACGTTATTCAACTCGACGCGCTCAATCAGGTGCGCGAGGCCTACTTGATCCGCAGCGCCGCGCTAGAAGCGGAAGTAACGGGAGAGGAACGGCTGTTTGAGCAGTTGACTGAGCGTGATTTACAAGAGATACGCGAACAGACACGACAAGTTGAGAAGTTTGAGCGTCGCTCTGCCGTTCGGCAACAGATGCGATCTGCAATTTTGAGCGATGAGTTTGCTGAAATTCGCTCGGAGCGTGAAAAAGAGGCATTCTTACACGACATCGATCACGAGCGGCTGCTACAAGGTGATGAATGGTCGCGGATTCAGCGTGAGATTGCTTGGCAGCGCAACGATGATTTGCGCGTGCGCCGCGAATCGCTACAAGATCATGTCTGGGGGCGACGCACTCAAATTGACGATCGTGATCGAGAGCGGGCTCATTTGCTCACGCGCATTGACTTAGAGAATTCGTTTGAACAACAGTCGCTCTCCTTGTCCCAGAGAAAACAGCTTGAACCAGAGGTATTGGCACATGAGCAGTCGGTGCTGCGCCAGCGTTTGGAAGGGCAACAATCGGCCGAAATTCAACGAACAACGTTTGAACTGGCACAGATGCGTCAGCTATCTGAATTCGAGACGGAGCAGCACAAACGCCAAGCCGCACTCGACCGAGAACAGGCCAATCTTGATCAACTCGCCGCAACTGAGCGTGCGCTACGCCAATCGCAGGCGGATCGACGCATCGCCCTCAACAAAGCCAATACCGAAGCAGAAATCGCGCAGCTGCGACTAGATCAGGAGTCGGCAGAAGGTGAATTAGCACTTTTGCTTTATCTTTAGTTCCCGCTAACAGGGGGATTGAAAAAAGCGGTTGAAATGTCCACAATAAAGGTTAACCACAACCAAAGAGGACAAGAATGACAACCGCTTCAAAGAAAATGATACAAGCAATTGAATATGTTGTAAAACCACTAAGTGTGGGAACGAACATCGCGATGCTGCATTTGATGTGGGCAATGGTGAGTGGCGCATTTTTGCAAAGCCGGGGTGCAGTGCATACGGCGTTGAAACTGAGTGGGAGAAGAGATGAGCAAATACGTCGAAGTGGAAATGCGCTACGGGAAGGGCAATGGCAAATCAGAGAGTTAATCACCCGCTGGCGAGAATGGGTGATGAGTCAGAAAGGGTGGGAAGTACGAGAGTATGAAGGCTGGCGAGCCGTGTCGTGCGATGTGGTGGTATTCCCAAGGTTAAAGTTGAAAGGTTGGGTGGCAAAGTTGTATCGAGGCACGTTTGGCAAGGCGGTCAAAGCGGTTGGATTTGGGGTCATTGTCGATGTGGGTCAATATGGACAAAAGCGGGTAGCGTTGTTACGCCAAATCGTGCGGTGCAAAAACACGAAGGATAGCGAGGCACAATTGCAGACAGACCTGTTGAAAGCAGGAGCGAACGCTTTGGGTGATAAGGGCGTCTTTGTGCATGATGCAGGCGTCTCAGTCAGGGCGGTGCAAACGGCAGGCATTGAACGCTATGTGATTCGCGCGGCAAAAAACTGTGTTGCTCGATGGTCGTATTTGCCTAAAAAGGTGCATGGAAACCGTCAATATGGTGAGTTGATACGCCCTCTAGCTCGTACCAGAAAAGGGAAAGAGACAGCAGCTACAAACGACCCAACGGAGGAAACGACTTTCCAATACAAGCAGCGAACGATTCGGGTCCAACGCTGGCAGGATGTTGTTGGCTCAGATGATAAGGTTGCAGACGATGCACAACGCTATGATCTGTGGCTTTTTTTGACCCCAAATACACGGAGCCTCTCATTTTAGCCGCCAATATCGATGCATCAGCGTCCACGATTTTTAGCTTATATATTGACCGTTGGCCTGTGGAGCAGTTGCCTTTAGCTGCTAAGCAAATGATTGGTTTGCATCGACATTTCGTTTCTAATCTGATCTGCTGTTGGCGCTTGCCTGAGTTAGCCCTCTTAGCTGGCAATATGCTCACCCATGTCGCCATGCTTTTGCCACCGATGCCAACTGGGTATTGGGACAAAGCACCACGCAAAACACCCGGTCGCCTACGGCGTGCCTTGGCAACCAGCGGCTTCCCCAGAAATTACGCTTTTGACCCTAGAATGCACCCAAAAGCGTCGAAAACCGACCATCTACCCAAGGGGATTGAAGCTCATCGACGCCAAAAGCCCTCTACCTCTGCTTCTTTCAGCGGAAACTAAAGTTTATGAGAAGCACAAAGCTGTTAAACGCCGTGATGAAGAACAGCGCCAGCTGCATCAGCTTAACGCTGAGGAGCGCCGTTTTGAGATGGAATTGCGCCGCGAGCGCCAACGTTTTGAGCAATCGTTTGCTTCGCAGCAACAGTCTGACCAGCACGAGTTGAACTGGATGAGCCAGTTGAGCACCCTCAACCCGATGGCGCTGGTTGTCGCTGCACGCGACACTGATCGGGCACAGTTGGTGCGCGAGATGCAGGAAACGGACGCGCTGCGCGGCATGACCGAGGAACAAATTCTCGCCAAGATGTCGGGCAACTCGCCTGAAGCAGCACGCGCACTGGCTGAGATTCGCAAAGCGGCCGTCTCAGGGCAAATGGGCGAAGAGCAAAAATCACTGTATGAGCGTTTGTTGCGTCAGCAGGAAGCGGTTGGCGATATACGTCGCGAAGAAGTTGATCGCATGGAGCGCTTGCGACGTGATGATTCGCTTGATCGACAGGCGGAGCGTGACAGCATGCGCAGCATGATTGAGTCGCAGCTACGCGGCATGGCAGACATCGAACAAGCGAAAGGACAACCCGCCGCGTTCCAGCCGAACGTGATTGTAACGGGAGGTGGCGGAGCGGTATCAGGTGGAAATTCGGCCGAAAATCGCACCCTTCCATGCCCCATGTGTGATCATCCCAATGGATTATCTGCCAACTTTTGCGGTGAATGCGGTAATCCGCTGCGAGGCATGCCCCGCACACCATAAATTGCTGTAACCCGTGTCAGTAAACGGATGCAATATGCCGTTCAACAATTTGCTTAGGAGGATTCATGTACGACGACCAACAGGCCGGTATTTACGTAACCGAAACCTATACTTACAAGGTGCAGTTAGATCGCTTCACGCGCATCGAGTTTGTGCCAGCCCATAGCCAACGACGGATCATGGCGTCTATTCCCTATGACGGAACGCGCCTGCCAACAACTCATCCACGCCGCGATATCCAACTGGGCAAGCTGACGTTTGACGATGCTTTAGCAGACTTTGACCTGGAATTACCAGTCGATCGCAATTGGCTAGCCCACCTAAAAAGTGGCGAAATGGCCGTGCTGCGGCGATCTGATTCGCTGTCTGCACCTGATGAAGCACTCTTCTCAATTGAGGGGCATGTCGCCGACGCCAAACACTCATTGGCAGAGCGCGTGCAGGGGAACATGGGCGGCTTCTCTAATAACCTCCAGCTTCAATTGTCATTGTGGGTGCCCAACCTGCGCGACCAAAACCAACAGGATGAAGCTGACTTGTTGGAAGAGCTGCTTTTACAGCGCGAGCACCACCAGCAAATATTTGCGGGGCGCTTGCCTTCTGCGCAGGAGCTGGCGAAATCAATGGCTGCGCTTGCCAATGCTGACGGCGGCATGTTGCTGATTGGCGTCACCCCACGCGGACAGGCGGTTGGACTAGACGTCAGCGCAGGCAAATTCCAAGAGCGTCTGCTAAGCGCCGCGCTATCAGCCAAACCACCCATACCGATTGCACGCTGGCAAACGATGCAATACGTCAACGGCAAGCAAGTCGCCGTTATCGAGTTGCCTGCCTCTGCACAAAAGCATGCGGTGGATGGCAAATTGTATCAACGTAATGATTTGAAGATTGATGAGAGTTCGGCCGAAAACACACCCGCCCACACACCAAGCAGTCGACCAGCCAACACAACAATCGACGATCTCATTCAACGCAATGACAACGACGACATTCGCTTTGAAAACAGCGACGATGCAATCGTTCTTGATGCGCAGCGTCATCTTGAAAGCGTTGGGTATGCACTTTGCGCCCTAATCAACAGCGGCCTGTTTAATGGCCGCATTGTGCTGCACAATCTGGGCGGGCTGCGCAGCGATAGTTTGTTCAATCGGCGCGGACGCTGGGAAACGCTCGAAGGCAGCGTGCATAAGCAAGCCTCCCATATTCTGCCGGCGATTCCGAAACCACATATCGAGTACCAGACGATAGATGGGCAAGATGTTGCAATCGTCCATCTGCCTGATGCACAAGCGTATGTCATGACGGAGGAGCAGCGGGGCATTACGCTCTACAAAGGCACTGGGTACGAATGGTCGGATCGACGAGCGCAAACAGTTTCGGCGGAAACGCTGCTTAATCGATACATTGGCGCGGCACAAACAAGTGGGCACGGTAACCAGGGCGTGCGGCTTGTGACAGGTCATCTACGTTGGCCGCTAAGCCCGCCACGCCACTCTGATTCAATACCACAACATGATGCCCAACTCGGCAGCAAAGTATGGGGAACGACCGCCTTTGATGGACGCAGCCGCGAAACGATTGGCTTTGTAAAAACACTGCATGCACCGCTCCAATTCGCGTCGTTGCAAATGCAGGAAGGCAAATCGCTCGCCATTTCGTCGCCACAGGCACGCGGCAAGCTGCGCATTCGCATCGACAACGTGTTGGCATCAGGCGTCAAAACCACGTTGGAGCCGCATGCTCAGCATAGCTGGCTACGGCGGCTGCCTATCATTGAGCGCACCTATATTCAGCTCGATCTTTCGGCCGAATTGCGCGGCCTACTCAAACGTCGCCAGCGCACCTCGTTTTTGCGATTTGTTTTGCCCGATGTGACCTTAACCAGTAGCCGCCTGCTCGATCTCACAAAATCATGTGAGGATTTAGGCTTCCAAATCCTGCACACGCCCGTCATCGACAGTGCAAAGCCCGCATTCTTTGCAGGCCAACGTGGGAAGCATTTCCATGATATTCAGCTTGCTGTACAGGTTGAACGATCGCAACGGGCCGTCGAGCGCCAGATGCATTACCCAACACGACATGATACGGAGCAACTTACACAGGATGCGCTGCATATCACGGTTGGGCTTGTCGGTGTAGGCGATGTCACTGTGGCACGTGCAATTCGTGATCTACAAATGCAGATTTATCGAACGTTGCACGATCGGTTTAGCTATATGCGAGGGAGTTAAGGAGAAAACATGAACAAATCAAGCGTTGCACGGGATACGGCATCTGCCGTGCGTAGCCACCAAAGTTATGAATCAAGCGTTGTCGGTATTTGTCACCATTCTGGGCGCTACTTGACACGTGGGGAAATCAACCCAGGACAGGTGCCATTTTTACAGGCACGTCATGAGTTTCCAGGTCTACCAATGCTCGATAAGCTATTTGGCGACATGGTGCATTCGGCCGAACACGAACATTGGTCATGGAGCAAGCCAACCATTCGCGGCATGGCCGCTTTGCTCTCAGCCGCACTGCTTTTTTACCTCGCCAATTGGCTGTCGCCACAGCAAACGTTTGTAAATGCTGGCCTTCTGGCAACCCTTTTCCAAGGGTTGCTTGCGCTTCTCAGGCTAGCCAGCGCCGGCGTTGGCTTGTATGGCTTACATCAAATTGCCAATCGCAATCGCCTCTATCATGAACAGGCAACCCGTGATGACCAGCCGCCGCTGATGAGTGATTACCCTGTGCAGGGAACCTACAAAATTGAGGCAAAAGAGGTGGTTTCTATTCATCTGTCGAATGTCGCAGGGCAAAGTCATGTGTTGGATCAGCAATATTGCTCGCTGGCCGTCACGATCGTGCCAACGAAACAGACAGAGGTTGAAAGCTACAGACAGTACCGCTCCCAATATAGCAATCACGAAGTCGGCGACTTTGCACATGCTGGGACAGTCGCATTGGAGAAACTACAGGGCGCACGGTTTGCAGATGATCAGATCGAGTTTCGCCATCGTCTGCCGCTGCGAACGCACATTAGCCAAACTTCACTTGATAGCGCAAAGGCGAACACGCCATTTACGCTGCACACAAATTATCAAGTGACCCAGCGGGCACTCAATCCATTAACGGACGGAACACCGCGCCTGTTGTTGCGCTGCGAGCCGCGTCTGGTCGATGGAGATAGTCGCAGCTTGGAACTCCATTTTGAGTGGTTGGGTGAATCAACACCTGCAATGTGGTTAGAGCATTGTCACTTGACCGTGCCGCGCAAGCTGAAACGGGCAACGGGCGTGGCGTATGGACGCATTCAGCACGCGATTCGTCGCACGACGAATGGTGCTGACGGTGCGGTTCAGCGCGATAAACATGACAAGGTGATTTGGCGCATGCGGCGTTTCAATCGCAACAAGCTGGTATTGCAAGCGACGTTTGAAAACCCATTGCTTGTCTGTTCAAAAGAGGTGATTTCGGCCGATTTTTTGATTCGTCTCGATGATTATTTGTTGTCTGGAATGGAGATTCGGCCGAACAATGTTTTCAACGCTTGGGGCAGGCGGATTGAAACGAGCGATTGCTTTGTGCGTCGCAAAAGCATGATTCAAGGCACCTTAACCATTGATCCACAGCGCCTTACCCAAGAGCATGAGCACGTGCGCTCCATCGAACGCATCATGATGCCGCTGCCACCTGATGAACAGGTTATCGAGCTGGTAGTTGATACGCTACTTGGATTAGGGTTTGACATTCATACAATCGCGCAGAAAGAGCCGCGTCTTGATCTGGAGGGTGCCGGTGATCAACTGTTGGTGTACTGGGATATTGTCGGGCGGGCGTATCACCCTGACTATCTTGATCCAATCGATCTACACATCATTGTTGCAGGCTATGAGGCGCAAGCCCGCCCATGGGTGGACGATCCACACGGCTTTACCCAAATTGATTTAACCGTGCGCTGCATTCACGATCCGCGCAACACCAAGCTACAAACATGGGCAGACAGCATCATCGATCAGCAGGATGCACATGGCTTAGTTGGTCAACTGCGCCAGAGGTTAAATGATGTTGTGGCTGCGCGCGGCAAACGCAATCAACAGGAGCCAGCTGATGCAGAACCAGCTTATCGTTGACACGTTACATCTATCGTTGGAGCCTTTGGCGCATCGACGCTGGCAGATCGTGGGGCATAATGCTGGCGAGGATGAACTTTCTGACATTTTGCTGCGCTTTACAGCCAGCTCAGATGCCGTTGTCATACCGTCCGAAGTTGAGCTAGATATTCTTGACCCAGACGAAACGAGCGAGCCAGCGTTTGTCGACCTCAGCATTTTGCGTGCTGTCGAGGTTGTTGGGCTTGCCGTTACGATCACGTTTTTTGCGGAAGAGCGTTTTGTGAGTGAGCAATCTCGTTGGCCGGTGACGGTGCCAGCACAAGCGCTGCCGCCGAAGCAGTCAGTGGCGGATTTTCGGCCGAAAAAAGCGCCTGCACCTCCCCCACCTACAACCAACACGTACATCATCAACGGCAATTTTGTCCAAGGTACTAACGTTGCGGGCGATCAAGTTCAGGGCAACAAAACAGTCAACGAAGAAAGTTTCAACTACAAAACGCAGTCAATCAAACCAAATGACAGCATCCAAGGTGATCATACACAGATTGTTGATGGGTTGACGATTGGCGGAGTACACACAGTCGCTACACGAAAGTGTTTTCGCGGGCATCCTGTTGGAGAAAAAGAAAAGTTTTGCACAGAATGCGGGGCACGTTTAGAGGAGGAATCAGATGGAACATAAACAATGGTGGCCTGAAACATTACGCAATGAGGTGCGTACATTAGAACCATTTCCACGGCGCATGGTTTTAGCGGGGCTGTTGCCTGGGGCAATCGGGCTGGTTGCGGTTGGGATCGCCCTCTTACTGCTCATGCTGCCAAAACGCCAACAAATATTGTACTGGAGCGATACCGCTTTGCAGCAGACGACCGCTGGTGACAATTTGACATCATCATTAGCCGCTGGCAGCACTTTGGAGCGGCCTGCATCGCGCTTGCTGACTGACCAACTAACAGTCGTTGGCGCACCCGTTTGGCGACCAACAGGGCAGGATTGGGTTACGACCGTTTGGGATGAAGACCAAACGAAAGTGGCGCTATACCGTCGTGGGGCAGAACAACCGACCTTGATCAGTTCAAGCGTCGGCGGAGGCATCGCTGTGGGCGCAGATAGTTGGTCACCGAGCGGCTCACATTTGGCATTGATCGAACGCGACCCAACCCAATTACTCATCACGTTATTGAACATGGAAACCAACAGTGCCACCCCTTTCGATATCCCGCTCAACACGCATGCGGGCATTTCTTGGGAGCCAACTCGCTCGGCGCTACTCGTTACGACCGGGGCAACGTTTGACGTCACGCCAACCTTGAAACTGCTTTCTCCCTCTGGCAATGTCGGCAACTATGAGCCTGATGATGGCATGAGAATGCGAGCAGACGGGGTCTTCTCACCCAACGGCGAGCGTGTGGCGTACATTGCATCGGAGAATTATTCGGTCGCGCAACAAATATTGTTGCACGGGCAGTTATGGATAGCTGACGCGGATGGGTCGAATCCACAGGCATTGGTAACGGCTGGAATGAATTTTGCACCCCAGTGGTCGGCCGATGGTACAACGGTGTATTTCACGCGACAGTCGGCTGGGCAATATGAGTTGCGGCGCATTGCCATTGGCGACGATCAGAATGAGCGCGTTGGTAGCAGCACGCTGCTGATGCAGTCACATCCTTTTGACCGCCATCTATGGTTTGCGTTCGCGCCCAATGAGGCGTATCTGGCACATGTTGGGCAAGATAACGGGCAACTCAATGTATCTGTTGTCCCCATGGATGCAGATGAAGAAATCAGCTTTCCACAGCGCAACTGCAATACAAACCAGATTGTGACATTGTCATGGGCGTCCACAAGTCGTGGTGTCTTAATCAACTGTGCAAACGGTAACACGCGGCTTGTTTGGGTAAATGATAGCTTGCCCGCTGTCCGATTCCCGACGGGGCTATATCCAGTCTGGCAGCCTTAACGCACATAACATATCAGTGGTTAAGAAAAACGTGATGCCTAGCTTGTGTGCCGCGTATCAAACTGACTGTTTCTTTGCTTGGCCGCTCGCGGCCAGATTGATACGGTGGGATATTGAGTTGATATGGGTGGCAAGCCACTCATATCAACTCAATATCCCACACAACTATTTTTGTCGCGAGTGGACTCGTTCACGTTAAGACCATTTGATACGCGAACGAGAAACCACTGCTCGCTTGCTTACCAATGCACAGGACTCTTCACACTCACAACATGCATTTTTCACTTCTGGAGGCATGATGATGATCAAACGTAGATATTTACTTTGGCTGATGCTACTGGTTTGCATTGTGGCGTGTGGGAACAACGAGACGGCGGTGGCCGAAATCGTTATTGATCGCCCGACGCTGACGCCATCAGCAACAGTGCCTCCAACAGCAACACTAACTCCAAGCTTAACGCCCAGCATCACACCTACACCCACAAAAACACCAACCCCATCGCATACACCCACACCAATACCTACAAATACGCCAACACAAACGCCGACGCCGATACCTACAAATACACCCACTATCGTGCCGACAGTTGATGTTGGCCCAGAGATAATCGACTTTGGCCGCAGCGTGCGTGGGCAAACCTTGGAAATGGAGCGCTTTGGCGCGGGCAATCGTACCATCGTTTTTATTGGCGGCGTTCATTCAGGGTTTGCACCTGCCTCCGTTTCAGTAGCGGATAATTTGCGGCGGCATTTACGCGATGATTTGGCGGCTATTTCGGCCGAACTGACAATCTATGTCGTATCCAATCTCAATGTTGACAGCCCACGCTCGGTCGGCAATTTAGCAGGCCGCTTAAATGCGAACGGCGTCGACTTAAATCGCAATTGGGATTGTGATTGGAGTCCAAATCCACGTTTTCGTGGCGACCCAATTCCAGGCGCGGGCGGGTCAGAACCTTTTTCAGAGCCAGAAGCTCTGGCGCTGGCACAATTTCTGTTGGAGGTTGAGCCTGATGCAGTAGTTGTGTGGGGCGCACGTTTTCCAGACGGTTTTGTTTCGCCTGGAGCGTGTGTCAGCGGCAGCCGCAGTTCTGTTCCGCTGGCGTTGGCGTATGCACGTGGGGCGGGCTATGACGTTGATGATTATGAAACGGAAACGGGGCAAATAATCCACGGCGATCTGACAAACTGGCTAGACGCACAGGGTATTCCTGCAATTTCTGTGCTGTTGCCAGATTATACGGACGCAGATTGGCAAGCAAATCTGCGGGGGATTTTACAGGTGCTGCGTGACGCTGAATAGCTGCAAAAATACCCTTTATCACCAGTCGTTCAGACGGCTTTTTTGTTTGTGCATTGTATTTGGATGTTTGACGATCGGATTGGCAACACCTGTGCACGTCGAAGCAAGCGTGCAACCTTCAGAGCGCTTTGAGATTGGATTGTCAGCCAACGGTCACGCGATTGAGGCTGTCCAGTTTGGTTCTGGGCCAATCGAGATTGTGCTCGTCGGGGGCATTCACGGTGGCTATGAGTGGAACACTGTTTTATTGGCACAACGCATGATTGCATATTTTGAATCACGTCCATGGGTGATCCCAGAGAGCGTCACATTGACCATTGTGCCTGTGCTAAATCCTGATGGGCTGTTGCGCGTGGTGGATGATATTGAATTTTCGGCCGAAGATGTGCAAGCGCCAACTGCACCCGGTCGTTTCAATGGCAACTGGGTTGACCTAAATCGCAATTGGGATTGTCAGTGGCAGCCGGAGGCAACCTGGTTAAATCAAACGGTGAGCGGCGGGACAGCGCCATTTTCTGAACCTGAGACGATGGCTTTGCGTGATTTTCTGGATGCACGCCAGCCAGTTGCGGTTGTAGTGTGGCACAGCGCGGGCAATGGTGTATTTGCAGCAGGCTGCGGATCTGTTTGGCAGCCCTCCTATCGGCTAGCGCAATTTTATGGCCGAGAAAGTGGGTATCCCGTGCATCGTAGTTTCGATTTTTACCGTGTGACGGGAGATGTAACAGATTGGCTTGCGAGGATCGGCGTCCCAGCCGTCACGGTTGAATTGGAGCGACATGACACGGTGGAATGGGCGGCAAATCAGGCAGCCGTTGAGGCATTACTTGCCCGTTACAACCTGCCGCTGCGCTAATACTTTACGTAAATCGCAGTGCAATTTATTTTCAGGCGTCATTTGATGGCACTGCCTTCGCAGCTAATCAGCACGAATTCGGAGAGAAATTATGTTGCAGAAAATCATGAGCGGATGCGCTTGGATCATGCTGTTCACGTGCATTGCGTGCAACGGAACAGACAGTGCGCCCGCAGAAATTGTTGTGGTTCGCGATACGCTGACACCGAGTCTGACGCCTTCTATCACGCCCACATTAACACCCACATTGACGCCGTCGTTGACCCCAACACCAATTCCATCATCAACCCCTTCTCCAACATTAACACCCGCTCCAACGCTAACGCCGTCATTAACCCCAACACCTGTTCCAACAGTGACCCCTTCTCCGTTCTTTGGCCCTGAGGTGCTGGAACTAGGTCGATCGGTGGAGAATCGGCCGATTGAAGCGGTACGGTTTGGCTTAGGCGAACGGCATATTGTATTTGTTGGCAGTCTGCAAGGGGGATATGCACCTGCTGGCGTTGAAATCGCGGAGCGCTTGATCGACTTTCTAAGCGCAACGCCTGATTTAGTGCCACCTAATGCCACTGTTTACGTTGTTCCGGACATAAACCCTGATGGGGACGTTGCGGTTGGCCGGGTGCGCGGACGATTAAATGCGAACGGGGTTGATCTCAATCGCAATTGGGACTGTTTGTGGTCAAGCCGCAGCACATTTGGGGATACGGCTGTCAGCGGCGGGAGTTCGCCGATGTCGGAACCTGAAACGCAAGCGCTGGCTGATTTGATTTTGGACACACAGCCAGTCGCAGTTGTGATTTGGACGGCTCGCTATGCGGGCGGGCTGGCGTCACCGGGCGGATGTGAGCGCAGCAGCCCAGAAGCTACGGCATTGGCGCTTGTGTTTGGGCGTGCCGCTGGGTATACGGCGTATGAGTATGAGCTATTACCAGAGGGTGGCCTTGTTGAAGGGGATGCAACCAACTGGTTGGATACGGTTGGCGTGCCAGCCATCAATATCTTACTGCCAAGTCCGTTAGACCCTGATTGGGGCAACAATTTGGACGGAATTGAGGCAGTTTTAGCCGCTTATGGAAAGTAAATGAAAGTTATCCACAGGCAAATTTTCCCAGAGAGACGTTCTAATATTTTTAATTGGGGCTCGGAAAAGCCAATTAAGGCCAATTAAGGCTAATATAAGCCTTGACCTAATAAATTCTGGGGATCTTGAACAATTTCAAATTGTGGTAAAATGTACAGAATTCAAAGCTGTTTTTGTGACCCTCGCAAGTGGGTTATAATGGGTTCACATAAGGCTGATTAAGGTCAATTAAGCCTAAATAAGGTCGATTAGCTTGCCTGTGGATAATGGCCCTGAGATCG
>JACLAD010008234.1_pt1 | contig 16497 bp, 22 predicted proteins | sample 8027901 | NCBI WGS metagenome assembly JACLAD01 (sample SAMN15725071, study PRJNA655200) | protist metagenome | isolation source: fluorescence activated cell sorting (FACS) single amplified genomes of... | place: Spain: Blaines Bay Microbial Observatory, Mediterranean Sea | collected 2016-07-05 | reverse complement strand
TTATAGTGATAAAGTCAATAGAAAATAAAAAAAACCTAGAAAAATTTCTAGGTTTATTTAACTAACGCATTTACATCTAAAATGAGAGCTACTTGACCATCACCTAAAATTGTAGCACCAGATACAGCAAAGGTATTTGAGACAACTTCTCCAAGGGATTTTAATACAATTTCTTGTTGACCAACAAAACTATCAACAACAAGAGCAGCCATACTTTCATTTTTACGCACAATTACTACTGCGACTTTACCGTTATCTTCTAAGGTTTGTGGTACATTTAAAACTTCTTTTAAATTAATTAGTTTTATAATTTTACCACGGAAGTCAATAACAGGTGTTCCGTGAGCATTAAGTATATCTTTCTTATCAAAAATCGCTGTCTCAATAATTGAACTTAAAGGAATAGCGTATTTTTCATTTTGTATATTTACAAGCATAGCTTGAATAATGGAAAGTGTGATTGGTAATTGAATAATAAATTTAGAACCAGAGCCTAATTTAGATTCAATTGCAACGGAGCCACCAAGACTTTCTATCTTTGTTTTAACTACGTCTAATCCTACTCCACGACCAGAAATATCAGATATAGCATCTGCCGTTGAGAAACCAGACGCAAAGATTAATTCAAACGCTTTTTGGTCTGGTAAAGTAGCCGCCTTTTGTGCATCTATAATCCCATTTTCAATAGCCTTTTGAATAACTTTATCACGATTAATTCCGTTACCATCATCAGATACTTCTATAAATACAAAGTTTCCACTGTGGTAAGCCTTTAATCTAACAGTCCCAACTTCATCTTTTCCGACTTGAAGACGTTCTTCTGGTGTTTCTAAACCGTGGTCAACAGAGTTTCTTAATAAGTGAACAAGTGGGTCACCAATTTCATCAATAACTGTACGGTCAAGTTCAGTATCAGCACCTTCAATAACAATATTTATTTTTTTCTTTAAATCTTTTGCTAAGTCCCTAATCATTCTAGGGAATCGGTTAAATACTTGGTCTATTTGAACCATACGCATAGTTAGAATTAAATTTTGTAAATCTCCACTAATACGGCTCATATGTTCAACGGTTTCTGTTAAGTCAGAAATTTGAGCATCTCTTGAAATTTGCTCTAATCTTCCTCTATCAATGACTAATTCACTGAATAAATTCATTAAAAAGTCTAATTTTTCAATATCAACACGAATTGTTTTTCCACTTTTTAGAGAATTAGAATTAGTTGCTTTTTTAGATGCTGCCTTTTCTTTCTCAACAGCTTTTGGTTCAATATTTTTTTCTACTGCCTTTTCTACAGTAGGTTGTTGATTTTCATTATGTAACTTAAGATTTAAATTATTTTCATTAATATCAGTAATAATAACTTTATCTACCTCTGATACATTAGAAACTAATTGATTTATTTCTTCTTCGCTACTTTTAGTAATGATTACTAACTCAAAAGAAGTATCAAAATCTCCAGCCTCAATTGAATCAACAGCAGGTTCAGTTTTGATAATTTCACTAACATTTTCTAATGCCTGAAATACCATATAAGCACGTGCCAATTTCATTTGACAAGCTTCTTCTAAAATTACATCAATATGTTTTACTTTAAAATCTGTTACTAAAGACTCCTTAATAACTGTTAAATGATATTCATTAAAGTAGTCGTTTAAATCCAAACCTACATTATTTTCTGATATAGAATTGATATTATTAGAAACGATAGGTGTTGGTTCAGAGTTTTCACTAGTAAAATTACCTTCTGCAATTAATTTTAGCTTATTTACGATTTCTTCAACATCAGCCTGTCCTTGACCACCTTCCTCAATATCAAGTACCATTTTCTCAATAAAGTCAACACTAGAAAAAAGAACATCCATTATATCAGTGTCTACTTCTAATTTATCATTACGTATTAAGTCAAGAACATTTTCCATATCATGAGTTAAAGATGCCATGTCTGTAAAGTTCATAGTAGCAGACATACCCTTTAAAGTATGAGCAGAACGGAAAATTTCTTGTACGATAGATGTATCTTGTTTATCTTGTTCTAGTTGCAAAAGATAGTCATTTATAGATTGCACATGTTCTTTTGATTCTTCAAGAAACATATTTATGTATTGGCTCATGTCCATAAGTTATATTCTCCTTTATCTAAGTAATAATATCTATTATTATAGCATATAGAAAATGCTATCCAAATGTGCTATTAACATCTATAATATAATAAATTAAGAAAATATCAATATTATTAGGGATGTAACAGGAAAACCACCTACTTATAAAATGAACTATATAGTTCATTATTAGCAGGTGGTTTTTATAAATATGATACTGACTAAGAGTAATCAAAATAAATAGTATGTTTAGTATGAAATCAATTTTTACACAAAAAAAATAAGATTATTCATCTTATTGTTCTGTAAATATGTATTTGGTGGAGATGGTGGGTGTCGAACCCACGTCCAAAGATAACGCCATATAACTTTCTACGAGTGTAGTCTAGTGTTTTCCTTTCGCTAATAAAACGTCCACAGACAAACTTTTTATCAGCTATTCACTATTTGTTTTCGCCTTATTAAATCAGTGACACTTTAAAAGGCTATCCTGTTAATAGTTGTCCCTTAATATAAACACAGGAGATTTATACCAAGAGATTTAGTAGACTAGGCTACTAAAGCTAAATCTTGTTTGTTTGCGATTATATATTTTTCGTGTTTTTACAAGGACACGACCCCTTGACTCGCTTATTATACTCGTTCTACCCTTGTCGAAACCATTACATCCCCATTGGTAAAAGAAAATATAAAATTAATGTAAATTAAATATACCATCTGTAAATAAATTCGTCAATACTCTTTTTTAAATTTTTTAAAAGATATAAAACCTCACTTATAAAAGTGAGGAATATTGTGATTTGATTTAAGATAATTCTAATTGTTCTATTTTTTTAATAGCACTATCAAATAAATCTTTTCTCATATTTAAGACTTTATCCATATTATTTTGTTTACCCAGTTGTATATGGTCAAAAACCATTGAATCTTGTTTGAATACAAATTTCAATAAATCGATAGCATCTTTTAAATCATCATTTTGCTTTGCAACTGGTTCTTTAAGGTTTTCAGTTTTGATTTTAGTTGTCGTAGACATAATATAGCATCCTTTCTCAATTATTATCATCATGATTAAAATTAATATTTTATATTTCTAAAATACATACTTTACTATAATATAAATTTCTTAAAAATCAAAAAAAACCTTATTTATAAGGTTTTTATCGTTTTCCATCCCACTCTGAATAGAACTGCTCTAAAAAAGATTGCATAAATAAGTGTCTTTCGTGAGCAATTCTTTTTCCAGTGTCTGTATTCATCAGGTCTTTTAGTTTTAATAGTTTTTCATAAAAATGATTTATAGCGGTACCTTCGTTATTTCTATACTCTTCTTTACTCATATTTTCTCTTACTTCTATATTTGGGTCATGAATAACTCTACCTTTTGCCCCAGTGTAAACAAAACATCTGGCTATCCCAATTGCACCAATAGCGTCAATTCTATCAGCATCTTGAACAATCTTCGATTCTAATCTAGTGATAATAGGTCCATTTCCACCTTTGAATGAAATAGTGGATATAATTTCAATTACGATTTCAATAGAATGGTTATCAACATTTTGTGATACTAACCAGTTCCTAACTTTTTGAATACCTTCTTCTTCTGATTTGTTTAGTTTTTCATCAGCAATATCGTGTAAGAGCGCTGATAAGGTGCATATAAAAATATCAGCATTTTCTTCTTCAGCCATAGTTTTTGTTAATTCAGTTACACGGTGTATATGCCACCAATCATGTCCACTACCTTCGCCACTTAATTCATTTTTTACAAAGTTTACAGTGTTGTTAATAATATTTTCTTTATTCACATTAATCATCCTTTATATTTCTTTCTTCTATTATAGATTATATTATCAATGATATCATTAATTATAATGAATAAGAGTGATATTTATTTATGATTTGCTCAATTTCATCTGCAGTTAATATAAATTCTTTCATGATATCATCAATACCTATTTGATTTCTTCTAATAGCTTGTGCTAAGAATATAACTTTTGTATCACTATTGCCTATGTGCTTAATAATATTCTTATACATCAATTTAAAGTGATACTTTTTTGAAACCTCTTCAATAATGTTGTTTGTTAATTGATTATCCATACAAATCACCTTTCGTAGTAAACAATGTCATTCATTTAGTTATTATTTCTAATCATAAAAGGTATCATTCATTAGTTGTATATGAAAAAGGCTTTTTTAGTCATAAAATAAAAAAGCACAACTACTAAATATGTTAGTAGTTGTGCTTGTATGTAAGTTATTCTTGTGTACTTTCCTCAGTTGATTCTTCTACTGGAACAGCAATTGGATTTCCTTCTTCATCTAGGTATTCAATACTATCTTCAAGAGTTTCTGTTACAGAAAACTTAAATTGACCGTCTTCTTTAACAAGAGTATGTACTGCAGTTGCAATATGATTTTGGAATGTATATCCTTCTTCTACCTTAGTAGCGATAGCTTTTTGTTTTACTTCAACTGTTACTTGTTCTTCGCTTGATTCTACAACTTTTACATCAATTACCTCGTAGTCAATATCGTAAGCATCAAATAAAACTTGGGTACTAGCTGTGACTTCTGCATTTCCGCTATATTCTTTTGATAAAGTTCCCATATATGCGTCAATGTCTTCTTCTTCGGCAAATTTCAGGTTGTCATTAATAACCTTTTCAACTTCTGCTTGAACTTCTTCAACAGTAGTTTCATCCTTTTCTACTTTTTCTTCAACAGCAGGTTCTTTCTTTTCAGTTTCTTCTACCACTGGTTTTTCTTTTTCTTCTTTAGGCTCTGCTTTATCAGAAGAACAACCAACCATTGCTGATACAGCTAGTGAAAAAGCCGCAAGTAACATCAATTTCTTTTTCATGTTAATACCCCTTATATGTAGTATTTATTAACAAAGTTAATATTTTATAATTATATTATATTATTTTTAAAGGTCAAAGTTCTTCATTAAATAGACCTAGTTTTTTGATTTTAAAATACGGAACACTTAAATTTATTAATTCTTTATTGGTTTGATTGTTTTGAGATATACATATAATAAAATTATTATCAGTATAAATAGTTTCATTCCAATTATTTGTGTTTAATTCTTGAGATACATCACATAAAATTTGAATACTTTCATTTTTACTTTCTTTTCCTTGTTGTTCAAAATAATCTAGTAAAATATTATGTTCCTTAAGAATAGATTTTTCTTTTATAGGTATTTCTAAAATATAATGATTGTCAAGGTTCCCAATATAATTACTAACATTGGATGAATCTTGTTCATCCTTTTGTATAGCAATTTTAATTGTTGGTGTGAATATATTTTCTTCATTGATATCTAAACAAATAAATAGCACTTTGTTATCTCTTTGCATTTTATTTTTACTTATAAGATAAGGGATTTCTTGCACTAAATAATTTAATATTTTGGTTGAAGTGTTTTCAAATTGCACTTGAGATACAATATTTTCTAACTCCATATTAGTAATGCCACCTCTTTATATGTGTATTTTTAATTTAATCATTGAAAAGATTTATTTGCAAATTACATAAATGTTTCCAATAAATAATTAAAGGTATGTTATAATACATTTATAATTATAAAAGAAAGAGAGTGTTAAATAATGACAGGTTTTAATCTTAATAATAAGAGTTTCTTGTGTACCATGTTGGATGAAATAACAGAAGATGAAAAGGTAAAAGCATCCGAAGAGTTAAATTATTTGTTAGAAAAGGAACTTTTTATTCGTGTTATTCAATCTTTAAATAACAAAGCCAATAATCTTTTTAATTCTACTGTAAGTAGGTATAGTGAATATTCAAAAAGTATTAATATGAATGTTAGTCAATATTTTTACGAATACTCTAAAGATGATTTAATTAAATCGTATGAAAAGTTTCAAAAAGATAAGTTGGTTATCGAAAAATTATTAAAGGAAATACAAATAATATATCAAACAAAATCGAAAGAAATACTTAGTTTAATAGAAAATAATAAATCGGAAATAAGTGAACATTTTAAAAAAGAATCTTTGTATAAAAATATTACTACTCAAGAGATTGTATTTTCTGTTAATTCATTTAATGAGAACTATATATATTTTGTTTTAGATTTTAAAACAGCATTTACAGAGTCTCCTAAAAAACAATGGGCTTTTAATAGCAATAAAAAGATGGCTTTTAAATGGGATAGAAAGAAAGATAATTTTATTTTTGGATATACTGGTAATGATATGAAAGAAGAAGATTTCTTTACATTAGATTATATGAATGATGGTATTCTTCCAAATAAGGTTTATGACGAGTTAGAAGATATTAAAGATGATATTCTATCTCTGCAGTTAGAACATACAGCAGCAATCATTAAAATGATTGGATTGCGTGTAAAAAAATAGATAAAGAAAAGGACTTGTTTAAAAAACAAGTCCTTTTTCATTTAAATAATATGTTTTTAGTCATATCCACTACTTATTTATTAAGTAGATTGACATTAATAGAAAGATTAAATTCAAAAAGATTTTTATATCCACAATTTTTACACATAACTTCTTTTTCAATTTTTGTTTTTGAAAGGTAAGATAAAATCATACTTGTATCGGAAGATAAATCTGAATGAATATCATGCCCACAATCTACACAGTGTCCTTGTAATATAAATGGTAGAGATAAGTGATTATTATCCTCAACTAATTCGTGATTATCTTTTTTAATAACAGAATAGGGTTGTAATAGTAAAACATTTGTACTCCATTTCTGATTATAAGATGTTAATTGTTTATTTAATTTTGTATGTAAATCTTGAATTAATTCTTCTTTTGTTTCTTTTGAAGTTTGTAATAAAGAGATTTTTCGCTTTACATCATGTGTACGAATATACATTGATATTCTTTGTGGATTAGCAAATCCTTGATATTTTTTTAATTCTTCTAACTCTGCTATTTGTTGTGTAGTTCTTTTAATAGACAAAATATCTACTAATTGTTGTAGAGAAGACTTATCTTCACACTCAAGAACCAATCCAGAAGGATAACTAGGATGTAATTTATAATTAATATAAGCATTATCGTGGACACCATTATATATATTAAAATAAAGTACTTCCTTGGTTGGTAGGTAAATAAAAAACTTAACTTCTCCCTCTAAGAACTCATATTTTATTTTAAAGTTTAGTAGGTTATCTTTTGATTCTAAAAAGGAGTGAAACCAATTATGTTTCACTTCACTCTCTACCCATTGAATTGATTCTTTAATATATAACTGATAAGGATTTAACATATCATTAGAAACGGTTAAGTTTTTATATAAATCTTTTTTATAATCCATAAGAGAATTATTATTCATACCTAAACACATCCTTTTTTATTTTATATAATATATCTTATCATGAAATTTGTATAAAAAAAGACTAGTTTAAATTAAGAAAATTAATTCATTTTGATTAAACCAAATTCTAGTAATAAGTTTGTACAAAAAGTAATTTCTCTACGTTTGTAAGGACAATTTTCCAAAACAAATAATTTATCTCCTATAAAGTGCATGACCTTTTCTTTTCCTTGATTTTTTATTTTTCTCCATCTTCCCCAATGTTCATCTTTTTGAATGTTCCATTGGTATAAGGTATAAGTGATTAGTTTTACCCACTCTTCAAAACTATAATTTTCAGGTCTCTTATTAAAAAACAAATCTTTTAACTCATTTAATTTAGGCTCTAAGTGATTTTTTACTTTATAAGTATGACTATTTATTTCTCTCTCTAAATAATCATTTATAAGTAATGCTAATGAACCAGAATAAGGGCTGTTTTTTCTCCATCCCCATATATAGTCTCCCAAATAAGCACCATAAATCTCACTAGTAATATATCCTATTTTTTGAGCTAAATATATATCTTTTTTTACAATAGGTCTATCCATTACATATTCAAAAATCTTGTATATCGTAATATATTGCATGTTAGCAGAATGAATCACTTTAATCTCTCCCTAATGTTATTTCCACCACTTATATCTAAATCCTTGAAATCCTTTTACTTCTATATTTAAATTCTCTATCTTTAAATCATCTAAAAATAGTTGGCAATTACCTTTCCATAATCTATTAGTTATATCGCAATTGGTTTCACTATCTATTTGTATATCAATAATTTTCATAGAACTATCTACTTTCTTGTTTTTAATGAAATAAACTCTATCCCCTATATTAATATTTTTAGGAGTTCTGTTTAAAGTCCAAAATTGAGTATATTCTTCTCTTTTATCTAGATACTCTTGTGTCTCAATATCATCATTAGCATATTCCGATTTTGGAATGGTTACAACAATGTCCATAAAAAATCCCTTTCTTGTTAAATTCTAGTATTATTTTTTTATTATATCATAAGAAACAGCAAGTATAATGCAATAAAAAAAACGAGGGATATACCCTCGTTTCTTATCTAAGAAAGGTAAGCAATTATGGCGTTGTTTCGAGATAGCATATAAGATACATCTCTGTGGCGAACTTCTGTTAAAATTCCAGAGTACATTTTAGCCTTTTCGTGAGCATCAACCTCGCTAATTTCTCCAAAATCTTTTTCTCCAACAATCATAGACATTCCATATTCGGGGTTAATTTCGGTAAAAATAGCTTTAATCATAGTGTATAACACTCCATTCTTGTCAATTATGTTAATACTCATTATATCACATTTGTTTACTTAGTATTCTATGTTGATTATTCAAATTCAACTAAAATATCTGCGGGTTTTCCTAAACTAACATAACGACTGTAGTAATGAAGACTATGCTCTGATGCTTTCCAATCATGAATAGCATCTTCAATTAAGACACCTTGTTCATGTTGTAAAATTAAACCTTCTAAGTCTTCACCTTTAATAATTGGTTTGCCAGTAAAAGGGTTAAAACTATTCGAATCCCACATTTTATCTTCATTATAGATGTACCAAACTTCCTTAATTGATTTACCTTTTAAATCTAATTCAGTTAAACTCTTTTTTTCTCCGTTAACAAAGCCACGAATAATTTTTCTTTGTTTTTCCATTGTGAACACTCCTTTTATATAAAAAGATAACTATATTTTACCATATTAAAAATAAATAAAGAAAAGGTATCTTTATTTATTTTATTTTTATTTAAATAATTTAGATTGAAAATCCAGTATTTTTATGCTAATATTTAGTAGTCAATTATAAGATGAATATAAGGAGTGATTTTCATGTTTAAAAAAGAAAATTTATCAGCAATTATTTTTGTTGCTGTAGTTATACTGTTTGTCGGACTAGCCGTAGTTGGTATGTTTGGCAAAGGCTCTGATTCTAATTCAGATGTGGATGTTCAGTTTTCTTGGGAAGAGCAACCTTTATTAGGAAATGCTGAATCGAAAGTAAACATTAAAGTATTTGGTGATTATAACTGTCCACATTGTATTAATTGGGATAAAGAGATTGCCCCATTATTATATGCTGATTACATAGAAACAGATAAGGCATCAATGAGTTTTGCAAACTACCAATTCCTAGCCCCTAGTTCAGTAGTCGCAGGGAAATATGGAGAAGTAGTTCATAAAATGTATCCAGAGTCATTTTGGAATTTTCATGCTGGTTTGTTTGAGTTAGCTAATCAAAGTGGATTGAATGAGGAAAACATGGTAAGCCTAGCAAAAGCAGTTGTTCCAGATTTTAATGAAGATGAATTTAAAAAAGAATTAAAAAATGATATTTACTCTAAATATGTTACTAGTGATAAATTACAAGGTGAAAGTATGAATGTAGTATCAACCCCTACAGTCTTTGTTAATGATATTAAGATTGAAAATGGATTTGATTATGAAAGAATTCAACAAGTAATTGAATCTGAATTAACTAAGTAGGAGAGTAAATCATGAAACTTATAAAAGAATATGGTCTGTTGTTTGCTTGGATAGTGTCCATTATAGCAACATTAGGAAGTTTATATTTTAGTGAAATCAAAGGTTTTATACCTTGTGAATTTTGTTGGTATCAAAGAATTTTAATGTATCCACAGTCAATTATTTTAGGTATTGCGTACTTTAAAAAGAATAATGAAATAAAATCTTATCTCTTGCCTTTATCTATTATTGGGGCTTGTTTTAGTACAGTTCATTACTTGCAGCAAAAAGTTGGTATGTTTGGAGATGCTTGTACATCATTAGTACCATGTAGCGGTCAATATATTAATTGGTTTGGATTTGTGACAATTCCATTTTTAGCATTAACAGCGTTTTTAATGATTATCTTTTTCTTAACTTCAATTAAGAAATAATAAAAAGACTACTCTTTATATAGGGTAGTCTTTTTTGAATGTTTGTGTTGGAAAATAGAAGTATAAATAAAAAGAACTCAACTAAATAGTTGAGTTCTTTATCCTCAAGAGAGTGACTCACGGCAGGACTTTGCCCCCAAAGTGTCATCTTGACAGACATTTGATTGTTAAATCTTGTTCTTAACGAACACCCAGAAAAATGAACTAATGCTTACTCTTAACGAGTATTCTTTGATGATTGTAATCTTTACAACCTTATTTAGCAATTGCCTTTTGCTAATTAAAAAATCACTTTTAATAATACTGTATTAGTATAAACGATGATATTACTTAGACATCATTGAATATCAATAATTCTCCGAATGAACTATCCCTCCGAATGGGTCGTTTATACCCTTATAATACAGGTAAAAAAGGGTAAAGTCAAAATCCATAAGATTATTAAGCACGAATAGCTAATATTAATTTATTAGTAACTGATACAGGATGAATATTTAAAAGTAAATTATTAATGGAGATTTGTTGTTCTTGTGGTTTGCGGTTAGATTCTAAATCTAATTTTAATAAACTTTCTAAATCACTTTTGATTGTATGAAAGAGATTTTCATTAATGTCAGTGTAAAGTTTAGGTTCTGCTGTATTTGTGTGATACAAAATCCTTGTTTTCTCTTTATCAGAAGTAATTAAAATATGTTTAGCACCATTATTTAATAATAAGTTTTTGATTTCTTCTTTAATATTTAGCATAATAAATACATCCTTTCAATAGTTGAAATATGAATTATTCTTAAGTTGTTAAATCTAGTATGTATAAAAGGATGTTTTAATACTTAGTTATTATAATATAAAAAAGAAAAAAAATCTAGACCTTTATATTATTTTTTTATAAAAGGAATTTTGTTTATAAAAAAATAAGTCTTATTAACTAGTATTTTTTTGAAAAATCTATTGAAAGTAATAGTGAATATTGGTAATATCAATATATACATAAATTTTAATAAAATTGAACTTTTTACATAAACTATACATAGAGGTGCAGAAAATGAATTTATCAAAATTAAAAGAAGTATTGCTATCCAATCATTTACTACTTAATAACCCTGTTGTGAGTGAGTTAAACATTAACGCCATTCATTATGATTCAAGAAAAGTATCAAAGGGCGATGTGTTCTTATGTATTCGTGGAGAAAATACAGACGGACACTTGTATATTAATAAAGCAATTGAACAAGGTGCTATTGCCATTATTACTGAAAATGAAGAAGTAAAAGATTCACCTATTCCAGTGTTTAATACCAAAGATACTAAAAAGTGTATGGGATTAATTGCTAGTGAATTTTTTAATCATCCAACTTCTAAAATGAATATTATTGGAGTAACTGGTACGAATGGCAAAACAACTACAACGCAATTAATTGAGCAAGTTTTATTACAAAATAAAATTAATTGTGGATTAATCGGAACAATTGAAACAAGATTTAATGGTGAAAAAGAAAATTCTACTTTGACAACTCCACTAGCGTTAGACCTACAAGAATTATTCGCTCGAATGAATGACGAAGAAGTAAGCCACGTTGCTATGGAAGTATCCTCACATGCTTTATCACTAGGTCGTGTAGATTATGTTAAATATAAAACAGCAATTTTCACAAACCTAACACAAGACCATTTAGATTATCACAAAACAATGGAAGAGTATAAAAAAGCAAAAGGATTGCTATTTAGTGGCACGAATGAAAGAGAAAAGCCAGATTATGTAGTTCTAAATGCGGATGATAAATTTTATGAATATTTCAAAAGTATAACTACTTCTAAATTACTTACATATAGTATAAACAATTCAAGTGATGTTCAAGCGACAGATATTCATTTAACGAATAAAGGAACTGTTTTTACAGTAAGTTATAATGAAGAAATGGTTAAGTTTGAAACTCCATTAATCGGCTTATTCAATGTGTACAATATGTTGGCGGCTATTAGTGGTTGTTTATTAGAAGGATTAACATTAACGGATATTAGAAATGCCTTTACAACTATCCATACTGCAGAAGGAAGAATGGAATTAGTTAATGTAGGTCAACCTTATATGGTGGTAGTAGACTATGCTCATACACCAGACGGCTTAGAAAAAGTTTTATCTACATTGAAACAATTTGTAGAAGGTGAAGTTAGAGTTGTATTTGGTTGTGGTGGAAATCGTGATAGAGAAAAAAGACCTATTATGGGGAAAATCGCTAGTGACTATGCTGATAAGGTCATTGTTACAAGTGATAATCCACGAAATGAAAATCCAGAAAGCATCATTGCCGATGTTTTAAGTGGAGTAAATAATCCAAATGCTGAATTTTACATAGATAGGCAACAAGCAATTGAATATGCCTTACAAGGTTTAAGTGATAGCGATTGTTTATTAATAGCTGGAAAAGGACACGAAAAAACACAAAAAATACAAGACAAGTTAATTCCATTTGATGATAAAGAAGTAGTTAAAAAATTAATTTTAAACAAATAAATACATACTTATTTTCAAGTAATTTAAAAATTATGAGAATTTACATAAAAACCACAAAGATAATAAATTCTTTGTGGTTTTATTTTTTCATTCTATTTAAAGCGATATCTTATTTGTAATTTAAGGACTTGTCAAAACATTCTTGGCATTGGCTAAATTCATAAGCCTCATTATTAGCAAAAAGTGCTTCATAATGTTCAATTTCCACTGTTTTATCGCAAGTTTCACATTGATAAGTGTGCATACTTCTACTCCTTTGAAACTTAATCTAAAGTATTTAAAAATACTAGCCTTCTAACTATACATTAGATTTTCCTTTTTGCTAAAAATAACTTCCTACTTATCCCAAGTGGATTTCCCACAATTTAAACAAGTGTACCCAAATACTCTTCCTTTTACAGGGTCAACATAATGGTTATCAATCATTTCTTTTTCACAAATTTTACATAAGGGATTTGTTATTGTTTTTTCTTGCTTTTTTTCTTCTTCAATATTTATTTCGGCTATAATCTGGTCGTTTCCTTCTACACCTTCGTCGTTGTAATCAATATATAGTTCTATATGTACATCTTTTCCGTATTTTTCTTTCAGCAACTCAATAATTTCTTCTTTTCCTAATGTTAATAGCATACTCATATAAATATATTCGCTCCTACTATATAAAATGAAATTCTTTGTTATATCCTACTTTTATTATATAATTATATATATGTTTTACAAACTAGAGTTTACTACATATTAATGATTAAGGAGAGATAAAGTTATGAAAGAACCTTGGAGAAATGATACTTATAGTCATGTAACAGAGTTAGTAAGAGTGTCTTTTATGGATACTTTTAAGGAATTTGACCGTTTAAAAAAGACTTGGAAACCAGACGGATACCTTCAAGAGTTAGCAAATGATATAAAGAAAAATGGTATTAAAGACCCTTTAATAGCTAGTTATAACCCTACTAATCAAGAGATTTTATTAATTGAAGGTAATCATAGGTTAGCTGTTGCGAAAATGTTAGGTATTACACATTTACCTTTACGTATTGTTAGAAGTAGATATACAGTAGGTACTTATATTCCTAATGGATTAAGTTATAAAACAGCCATAGGTCATATAAATGGTGATTTGAAACCGAGTGAAGTATTTCATATAGACGTAAAAGTTGCATAATAAAAAAACACGGGGCTTTATCCTCGTGTTTTTATTTGTATTTAGCATAATTTAAATTTTTATCGATGATTTTAAAATCAATATAATGGATATATTCGGAGTTATCATAACTTTCAATTATCCAAGGTATAGATGTATCTACTTCCACAATTTTAACATATCCAGTTCCATATTCTGTTTTCCCAACTAATGCAATCTTATGGTCTCCATCTATATGCTTTTCAATAAATTCTATAATATTTTTGTCAGTTCTAGCTTGTAGAGATGCCCAGCCTTGATGTCCTTTTTGTTTTAATATACTTTCATATTTTTGATTTGGCTCAAAAAAAGCGTGTCCAGGTGATATAATAACTTTAATTTTACTCACTAAAAACATCTCCTTAAAATTAGAAATTTAAAAAATAAAATAGACAACAGGTTACCCGTTGCCTAATTAATAGCCTAGGTGGGGTGACAATCCCACATCCCTTTTAAGACCTATTATAAATAATAGGTGTGAAAGCTGCCTGTTCTTCCTCTAGGCTGAAGAAAACTAAAATAAATTCAGTATAAAAAAATAATAATATAATAATACTTACGAGTCAAATACTATCTATAATATATTTTTTATTATAATTATACTGAATTTTTAAATTTATAACATATGTGTTATAAATAAATATATCTTTAAATAAATGGAGGTTTTGAGAATGGAAAATGTATCAACAGTTGATTTTGGTTACGAATCAAAAATTGAGAGTATGAATAATCTTTTGAAAGAAAATGGCTATATTGCTATGTCTGTGTTAGAAAATAGAGACCGTGCTGGTTCCATCTATATAGTATTTAGTCGAAGATATTTAACGAAAAAGCAAGCTAGGAAACTAAAGCAAGCTGTGAAAAAATATGGGGAATTTGTCTTCGATTCAATGGTGGTAATTAAGCGGGACTTATTGCTAAAAAACACAAGAAATTTTGTAGACCATCTTTTAAATTAAAGTCACTTATTTATTATTAAGTGTCTTTTTTTTTTGTATTTTTGTTATTTGTCATATTTCATTTAAAATAAAAATAATTAGTTTATTTAATAGGAGGTTAAACAATGACTAATGAAAAACTACCACAAGAACAAGCTAAAAACAGAGAACAACTAGATATTGGAATGATGGTAGACATTGTGTTAAAACAAGACCAAAAAACAATGACTTTAACAAGAGGGAAGATTCAAGATTTCCTAACTTCAAAAGATTTTCATCCAAGAGGAATAAAGGTCAGACTACAAAAAGAAGGTGTTCAGAGATTATATGATACAAGTCCACTTTCTAGAAAAAAAGACGTTTTATATCAAGGTTCTTATAAAGATGAAGATTATATAGGAAGAGTTCAGCGAATTTATTATCCAGATAATTATGGGGTATTATTTGTTGATAGAAATGGTGGTCTATTAGAAGAAAATGTATTATCTACATTTCAAAAAAGATATAGTGAAAATTCTTGTTTAATTATGGATAGTGAAACATCTATTAATCAAGAAATACAAAGTTTATTTTTAAATTCACCAAAAGATACAGTGGATATTATTTTATCGCAACAATCATTAATCTTATTTGTATCGCATTCTCAATCATTATTAACTGATTATCTAAGTAGTATAAATAAAAAATATAATATTTACCTTTTAAAAGAAGGAAGATTTTTAAACGTATAAAAAACTATCTATATAATTAGATAGTTTTTTACATATTATAATTTAAACATTAAATTCATTCTTTTTTAAATAACTTTCAGATTCTCGTACTAAAACGGAATCAATTAACTCTGAATCAGTAGGTGGAATGACATCTAGTGGGTCTATTTTCACTAAAATAGGTTCACCTTGGTCCATATCATCTAATGAAAATTGTCTTGCTAATCTTACCACTGCATAACCTACTACTGCTCTCATTAACCAACGCTTTAAGTCACGATTATCCATTTTACTGTCTTTTGCTAACGCTGAAACCATAGCAACAGCATCATCTTCTCTTGCTAAACGTAATGTAATGGTGTTAGAACAGTTCGCCAAAACAGAGTCAGGTAAAAGACTAGGCATTTGGCTAATAGCAAACATAAATAATCCATATCCACGTGCTTCATTAAACATAATCTCAAAAATACTTTCTGGAATAGGTAAACTAGAGTTTTCGTCATGTCCACTAGTTAAAACTTGATGTGCTTCTTCAAATACAACAAATTTACCTCCATTAGAATTATAGTGATTTGGTTTATTTGCACCGTGTAAGAAAATCCCACTGCTAATTAATCCAATAATAAATTTCTTTTGAAAAGAATCTAATCCTAAACCTTCTAGAACAACAACCTTGTTCCCAGCCACTAAATCTTCAATTGTAACAGCATTTTTGGGAGTTCCATACATTTTTCTTAATCTTCCATTACGGTATTGCGTTAAGCGGTCAATTAATCGTT
>JACLAD010016325.1_pt1 | contig 16517 bp, 7 predicted proteins | sample 8027901 | NCBI WGS metagenome assembly JACLAD01 (sample SAMN15725071, study PRJNA655200) | protist metagenome | isolation source: fluorescence activated cell sorting (FACS) single amplified genomes of... | place: Spain: Blaines Bay Microbial Observatory, Mediterranean Sea | collected 2016-07-05 | reverse complement strand
GAAAATTAAGCAAAATGCAAATATTGCTCCTCATAAGAGCATTTTGTGATGATAAAGTAACTTTTGCTACGAAAGATTTTATTGGTCACAGCATAGGCGAGAAATTTACAGAAGCAACTGCTGGAACTATGGGGCAAATTGAAGCGGATATGGATTGTCGCACACCATGCGTTTTTATATTGTCCGCAGGAGCTGACCCAACAAATATATTGTTGCAATATGCAAAAGCAAAAGATTATTTATCTAGGTTACACGTTATATCCCTTGGGCAAGGCCAAGGACCAAAAGCACGTGCATTAATTGATCAATGCTTGGAAACTGGGGATTGGGTGTTGCTACAAAATTGTCATTTAGCAAAAAGTTGGATGCCAAATTTGGAACGTATTGTATCTGCAATTGCTGAGTCAGCAAAACAGGGTGATCCCGATTTTAGATTATTTTTGACTTCCATGCCTGTTTCCTATTTTCCAGTGACCGTGTTACAAAATAGCTTAAAAATGACCAATGAAGCACCAGAAGGTATGAGAAACAATATGCTGCGTTCTTATAATCAAATAGTGCCTTCTGATGGAGATGATGTTCCATCGCATTTAAACTTTGAAATGTCTGCAAAACCCGAGGAATACAAAAAGTTATTATTTTCCTTGGTATATTTCCATAGTATTGTCCAAGAGAGACGTAAATTTGGTGCTCTTGGGTGGAACATCCGTTATGAGTTTAATGATAGTGATCTTGAAACAAGCATAGCAGTGTTACGTTTATTTTTAGATGGTCAAGATGTCATACCATGGGATGCTATGAATTATGTTACTGGAAATATCAATTATGGTGGTCGTGTAACAGATGATTGGGATCGAAGATCATTGATGTGCATTATGAAGAAATTTTACAACGACACTATTTTGGCGTCAAATAAGAAAGTTTTTCTGTCTGATACAAGTGAAAAATACTACGTCCCCCCAACTGGTAATTTTGAATCGTATAAAGATTACATCAAAAGTTTGCCATTGTCGGATGAACCTGCTATATTTGGCATGCACTCTAACGCTGCAATTACGTTTCAAAAAAAACAAACACGACTTTTATTATCGACGGTGCTAAGTATCGAAGCAGTTGGAGGAGGTGGTGGTGGCAGTGCTGCTGCACAAGATGCAGCAGTGCAAGAAATGGCGGTTACCATCGCTTCAAATCTTCCTGGAAATCTACTGAAAGAAGATGCTGGAAGAGGAGTATTTAAAGTGGACGAAGAAACACAATTAATGTCATCATTGGACACAGTCTTAACGCAAGAAATGGAAAAGTTTAATAAAATGCTAAATCGTATACGTGACACGCTGAAAGGAATTCAAAAAGCCATTAAAGGGGAATCGGTTATGTCTTTAGATCTAGAAAGTATGTATAACAGTTTTGTTATTAATCAAGTGCCGTCCCTATGGTCAAATGTTGCATACCCATCATTAAAACCACTTGGTTCATGGATTGAAGATTTGCAGTCACGATTAAAATTCATGTCTGGATGGTTACAAAATGGGGAGCCAAAAGTTTTCCCCTTGCCTGCCTTATTTTTCCCTCAAGGATTTTTAACTGGTGTTTTACAAACACATGCACGAAAGTATTTAATTTCCATTAATAGCTTGAAATTTTCCTTTAGGGTGTTATCTCCCGATGAAATTTCTACTGTCGAAATATCAGAAAATGTTAATGAAGGCGAGATAGATGAAACTGAAGAAAAAAATGAAGAAAAAAAAGGAGAAAGTTTACAAGACTCTGAACCTGTCAAACAAAGTCAACGAGATGGTGTATTGGTTAGTGGTCTGTGGATGGAAGGCTTAGCATGGAATGTAGAAAAACAAATGTTACAAGACTGCAGGAAGGGTGAAATGTTTTCTTTATTACCAATTATACATTTTTTGCCAACGGATAATGTTCAGTACGCAACTACAACTTACAAATGTCCAGTATACAAAATATCCACACGCCAAGGTCAATTAAGTACAACAGGTATATCTACAAATTTTGTTACAGCGATTGATTTGCCAACGGATAAGGACGAGTCGTTTTGGATACAACGTGGTGCAGCCGCACTGTGTTGTTTGGATGATTAAAAAAGTTCAAAAACCAAAATATGGCGCCATTATATTGTGATGTATGAGTATATATGTGATATACTTCGTATATCATACACTCGAATAAAATTTCTTTTAAATAAATTTTAATTTCATACGCGCACATATGATACGAATTCGTAATTTATTTTTTAATTTTACTCAACACTCTCTCCATCAAATGCATTTCTTAAAGCTAAATATTTTCCATCAGATATTTTCATCAACTCATCGTGTGTACCACTTTCAACAACAACACTGCCTTGATTGCTTCCAGGTTGATTCTCTAAAACATAAATTTTATCACAATTTCTAATTGTGCTCAAACGATGGGCAACTACTATTGTGGTTCGTTGTGCATCTTTCTCCGCCAATAAAGTATCCAAACTAGCCTGTACTATTTTTTCTGACTCATTATCTAATGCAGAAGTTGCTTCATCTAAGAGTAAGATTTTAGGATTTTTTATAATAGCTCTTGCAATAGCTACACGTTGTTTTTGTCCACCAGAAAGCTTTCCTCCTCCAATACCTACATTCACATCATAACCACCAATGTGTTGGATAAAATCATGTGCATTAGCCATTTTTGCAGCATTTATTATTTCTTCTCTTGTTGCATTTTGTTTGCCCATACCCTACAATATGTGTGTGTGAAATTATAGCAGTATCTGTTAGTATATTTTATGTATTTTCTTGTGTATATATTATAATTATAAATAAAGTAATAAAGTAAAAGGAAAGAAGCGGAAAGTCAAAAGGTACATACAATATTTTCACTGATTGTCCCATAAAACAGTTTTGGTTCTTGTCCGACTAAACCAATATTATTACGTAACCACCTTACATCAATTTTTTTCAAACTCACATTATCCAATCGTACTGATGCGTCATTTTTATTACCTTTTCCTGCCATAGGGTCATAAAACCGCTCTACTAATTGTATGACAGTAGATTTTCCACTTCCACTACTGCCAACAAACGCTACTGTACTTCCAGGAGTAATTTTTAATGATAAATTATGGAAAACTTGTGCATCTGATCGTTGTGGATAAGCGAAATTTACATTACGAAATTCAATCTCTCCATTCAGTTTGGGAATTAGCTTGGTATTTTGCTCAACTTTGCGCTCCACTGTGCCATCTTCATTTTCCCATGGATTCGTATCAATTTCTGATTTACGATCTAGAAGCTTAAATATACGTTTTGCAGCTACTTTTGCTTTTGCTTGATCTCCAGCAAAAGCGGCAGCCTGGCCAAGGCCAGAAGCACCAAAACCTAAAACAAAAAGCGCTTTCATCATATTATTAAATGTCATAATTCCTTCATCAATCCACATACCACCCAACGAGAAAGCAACTGTATAAAAGGCCAACATGATTCCATTTGCAAATGCCATAGAAACAGAACCATACTTTGCACTTTTAACTTTACGTTTACTTGGTACATCAAGTTCTTCTGTATAAATGCGATGAACTTCGTCTCCTAGATTAAAAGAAATAACTTCACGCATGGACCGAACAGACTCACCAACTACAGCAACGGACTTAGCATATTGCTCCATTGCCCCCTGTTCACTACCCATCATAATTTCATTAAAGATCATTTCTACCGATGCTAATAAAGGCAACATACAAAGTAAGGCCAATGCTAATTGCCACGCTGAATAAAAAGCAACGCCCAAGGCAATACCCAACGTTGAAATAACACCTGCAAAAGATGCCAGGGAATGTCCAGTAACATTTTGAATGTAAACTGTATCTGTACTTAGTAACGATAACAAAACACCACTTGAGTTAGAAGGGTCATCAAAAAAAGAAATATCTTGTCTTAAAATTGTTCTGAAAAGTGCAGCTCTTAATTTGCGTACAAGGGCTTCGCCACTTTTAACAACACCATACACTTGACCTGTTTGAAAAACTACTTGTATGACTGCAATTATCCAGAACATGATTGCCCATTGTAATGCTTCTTGTCGTATTTCATTATCATTGAAATTACTAAGTGTGCTAATAATTTCTGCAAATGCATACCCAAATGCAGGCCAAACACCGCCTGTTATAAAAGCACAAATTAAACCAAAGGCTAAATAACCGTAGTACCCTTTTGCATATTTCCAAACACGTTTCGTTAACAGTTTTTCCTCTGCTGCTATTCTTTTTTTCTCTGCAGCAATTTCAGCTTTTGATTTTTTTTTACCTGAATTACTTTCATCAGCACTTTCAACAGCATCACTTGAAAGTCGAGAAGTTGTTATATCTTCTCCTTCTTCCTCTCCTATTTGGCTATTGTTATTGTTATCATTGAGGCTATTTGTATTAGAAGATCCATCTTCCTCGTCCCCCTCTTTCCCATCTTGTCTGCCAACCAAAGCATAGTAAATCCCTTTTGATTTCATTAACTCATCATGTGTACCTGATTCAACAATTTTAGTCCCACCACCCATGCCATTATCTCCCTCTCCAAGTACAATTATACGATCGGCATCTCTTACAGTTGATAATCGGTGTGCAATAATAATACACGTTCGCTTTGTTTTTGAATTTTTCAACGCTTCTTGCACCATCTGTTCTGATTTTGTGTCAAGAGCAGACGTCGCTTCATCTAATATAAGAATTGCAGGGTCCCGTAAAAGCCCTCTTGCAATTGCAACGCGTTGTTTTTGTCCACCGGAAAGCTTACTGCCACCATAACCAACACGTGTCTTATATGATTCTGGAAACTGTTGTCCACAAATAAAATCATGTGCATTTGCTTTTATCGCAGCATTTTTAACATCTTCAAATGTTACATTACTTTTATTAAGAGCACCTAATTTAATATTTTCCTCAATACTTTTATCAAACAAGAGGGGTTCTTGTGATACCATACCGATACTATCGCGTAAACTACGAAGGTTGTACTCCTTAATGTTTGTATTATTAATTAAAATTTCACCGCTTGACTCACAATCGTACATTCTGCTTACTAATTTTCCAACAGTTGATTTTCCACTACCCGATTCTCCAACAAATGCAACTGTTTCTCCAGCATTAATTTTAAACGACAAGCCAGTAAAAACAGGGGCCCGTTCTACCTCCTCTACCTTTCTTTCAACGTTGCTATTATCTTTACCTTCCTCTTTTTTACTACCGCTGCTATATTTGTCGGGTCCATTAGTTGAATTATCTTTCTCTTCTTTCAATTCTGCTTCTTTACGTTTTATATATGCAAAATGAACATTTCGGAATTCAATAGATGGCGGTTCGTTGCCATTCATTTTACGACCTTTTGTACTTGTAATATCAATTTCAGGAATTCGTTCAATAATTTCAAATACAGGTGCTGCCATCACGCGCGCTTTTGAAAGAGCTTTGACTGCTGGAGCAAATTGTCCAAGTGACATGCTTCCAAATAACAAACAAAAAAAGCAACTCATAATAGAACTTATAGAAAGGCATGATGAGTCTTTCAAAACACCATCACCACCACTCGAATGTGAACAGCCACAGTTAACACTTTTTAATGCTGGCATGCCTTCAATTTTCATTTCTGAAAAGTCAATGTTGCATGCACAAGATTCAAAATCCCGACCTTTATAATCCTTGCATGCCTCGTTTGCAATACTAGCTTGTAATACCCAGGGATTTGCGAAGTCTGTCAAATTATTAGTAATATAACCAGTCGGAGCTGGATATGCTTCCAGTGCTCTTAATCTTGAATCAGCTACGAAATATGCCCCGAGTAAAAATGCACATCCATACATTAGCATCATGCAACCAAACAGCGTACCTTGGCAAAACCCAATTTTTAAATTCATTTTTACAGCAGCTTTTTCTGACTTTCCTAGTCTTGATGCATATCGTTTTGCCATTGCAACTTCCCCATTAAAACTAAAAACGGTACGAATTGAATTAATTGCCTCTGTTGCTATGCTACCTGCCTCATTATAAGCTTTTCTTCTTTCAATCATTAAGTCACCACCAGCAACAGTAAACATACATGCAGCCACTATAGCAAATATAGGCATAAAACCAATTAGTGATAATGCCATTTCCCATGAAAAATAAAATGCGGCAACATAACTAAGAACAAACTGTGAAGCCGATAATACTAACTCAACTAACTTTTTGCTTAATCCTTGCTCAATTGCTTCTACATTTTCATTTATCATAACAGATAATTCCCCTGGTTGCTTTGAATCAAAAAATGCCATATCTTGTCGAAGGATGGCTTTGTAAAATTCTAAACGAATCCTGTGTGCCTGGTTCACAGCAGATATTGGCAAGCAATAAAACCCACCACCGAATAACAGTGCCATGACTACAGCAAAAATGCCTAATAGCCGTACAGAACCTGCCATTGCATCAACAACGTTTGTATTAGCGCTAAGTCCATCCATAGTATCACCGAACGCGAACATGATTAACGGTTGTGCACAACCTGCAAGAAATGCACATGTTAAACCACTGAAAACAAATATTTTATCATTTGCAGTTGCGTATGTATATAGTTTTGAGAACGAGACCTGGTTTACTTTTGTTATTGGTTTTTTGATAGTGGCAGAGGAAACGTCAGAAACTTGCATGCCTTTTGAAATGTTATTTATTTTTAAGAAAAGGACGGGGGAAAAAATACTTTGTATATAAATAAAGTAATGTTGAAGCGAATTACCTTTTTCTGCTATTAATAGGTTATGGAATCTACTAAAATAATAAAATAATACACAATTTCGTTTCTAGTTATATGTACTTTCTGTTTTAGCCGACAAGGACAGTAAATTTTGAATTAGAATTTCCTAAAAATAAACAAAATAAGAACCATAAAATAATAATAAAAAAAAGCACAAAACGATTTTTTTAATAAAAAAAAGTGATGATGTGTTAGACAGTCAAATAAATTCAATAAATATATAATTCTAGAATAATGCAATTGATGTACAATAGTAATCCAAAATCGTCATCATTATCTTTTTCTGGCATTTTATTACCTTAACATTGTGCATGGGTTTCTACCATTGAAGCAGCAGGTATTTTAAAAATTCATTATAAAATGGTTTATTTTAATGGTAACAATTTTGTGCCCTTTTTTTTTTCATTGTTATTAGGCTTATTTTAAAACACGTGTTACACTCCTGTAATTCATTTGAAAAATATTTAAGGTATATACGAAAAATGTTAGTGATCCACGTTATAGATAGAGCTAGCTACTCTCTGGACACAGAGATTTTCCCTGCCGCCTGCTGGCCTGCTGGGCCTGCCCAGGCCCTGCCAGTAGCTCCTCTGACAAGGAGGAAACTAGATCCACGACGTTCCACGTGGACTTTGTTGTAAAATATATACCTGTAGAATTATTAATTATTAGATAGAAGACTATATGTTGTAACATTGTACATATAATATTGTTCAACCATACAGTTAAAACAAATTAAAAAAGAATAAGGAAGAATTTATAGTATAGTTAATAAAACATAAAAGTGTATATATTTATATATATATATATATTATTGTAAAAAATATGTCATTAAGTCCTTGTACTAATTACACTTTATTTATTACGATATTACTATTATTCGTAACGTTACTTATAAATAGGACAAATGGTTCTAAAACTGTTTCGGCAGCGGTAACTGCTCCTTGGTTATCCACTCCACAATCATATGCTATGGAAGCTTCCGAAATTATATCAGAAGATGGTAAATCATCTCGTTTTTGGGTTTATTTGCAAAAGTATAAGAAACCTGACGGCGACGACGACGAATCATCAATACTTAGTGCTGCAATGGATGCTGTAAATGCAATTATTGATAAGGACAATCAAGTTGCATCAGCAATTTTTCAATTAATGTTGGATGCAAGAAATGGAGCGCCTGCAGTGGAACTTCATAGTTCTTTGGCAAAACGTGATTTAAAATGGGATGAGAACGAAAAAAACATTAAGGTTTGTAGCTCAAAGAAAGAAACGACTGCCATTGCTATGATCGAAGGGAAAGGATTTGCATGTGACCTAAGTATGTTAAATAAATTATTATCGGACGAGAAGGGAGATATGAATAATAAAGATGAAGACAATAATAATACCATGGAAGATATTGAACTTTACGATTTTGACCATATCTATGATAACGATGAAATTAGTTCGAATATAAATCGTGTAAGAGTCATCTTATATGGCGTTGTTGGTGAAACTGATTTTAATAATTTTCATGAGAAACTTTTATCATATGCAACTGCAGGTAATATTGAATATATTGTACGCCATGCACCGTTTTTAACAATTATGATGAAAAAGGCACCAATAACGCCACGAACATATTTAAAAGGTTTTGGAATTAGTTTAGATCTGAAAAGCATGGAATATAAGGCGTTAGATGATCGAGAATTGAGTGAAGAAGAGGATGATAATGGTAATGAGAGTAGTAAAAAAGATGATGAAGATGATGATGAAGATTTAGAAGATGATATTGGTGGTTTTGTCTTCTCTAGACTTATATCGCGTCGACCAGAAATGGAAAAACAATTAAAAGCATTTCAAAAGCACCTTCACGTCCAAGCAGCAAGTGATGAATCTTCTGGGGAAATAAAGGTTTGGGATATGAAAGATTTAGGGTTACAAGCAACAAGTAAAATTGCATATGCTAAAGATAAATTGCTGAAGTTACAATCGCTTTCACAAAATTTCCCACTCCATGCTAAATCATTAACGCGTGTACGCGTGAAAAAATCAGTAAGAAAAGCTGTTAAAAAATTACATAATTATGTTGATCCTGGTGAAAATAAAATGACATTAAATGGCCGTGATATCAACCCTTTATCTAATGATTTTGCATACTTCAACTTTCTTCAATCAATACAAGAAGAAGCAAATTATGCTGAGCAATTTAAATCATTAGGGTTTACTGGGAAAAATCTAGAAAAATACTCTGCCAGACTTAGTCTGAAATCATCTAGTAATGATAATGTGGAATTATTAGGAAGGCGGATTGATGTTAGGACAGGTGCAAAAGGTGCTGTTTACTTTTTGAATAATATTGAAAAGGATAAAAAATATAAAAAATGGCCAAAACAATTACAGCAGCTGTTACAACATGCGTGGCATCTTATACCGATACGGCGCAATCTATATACCGCAGTCTTTGTCATAGACCCATTAACAAAGTTAGGCCTTGAAACTATTGGCGTTCTATATGATTTAATGGATGGTAACATTCCATTACGTATGGGAATTGTTATGGTTGATAGTGTAGATAATAAACAGAAAGAAATTAATGCTGGAACCGTTTTAAAATTGTTAGCAACTGCAAAGAAAGAACATAAACAAGCTGCAGCTAATGGCTTCTTGAAAGTCTTATCTCAATTGTCTGAAAAGGTCCCGTTATTAAAAGAGGATTTAATAACAGCATATGCAACGGGTGTTGCGCAAGGAACCGGGAGTTGGTCATCATCAAGCTTTTCTGAGGAAGCGGTGAAATGTCTTGAATCGGATCGATTTGATACTTTAGCTGGCAAAGTTTTAAAATTTTATAAATCAAAAGGATTAACACTGAATTCATATGTCTTGAATGGGAATATTCTTGATGGTTTAGATTCAATCAGGCAAGATTTAATGCAACATTTATTTATGGAACAACAACGTATGCAGCGTCTTGTATCTGTTGGGAAAATTTCTGGCAAGAAAAATGTGTATGCCTATTTGACCGGTTCAAGTAAAAAGAGTACGAGAAGAAATGCCCCTTGGTCATATCCACGATTTCACCAAGGTGTTATGGAGGATGAAAGTGATATGGAATTTACTACAATAACAACATCATCGCAATCTGAATTGGTTTATCTTTATAATGCAAATGAAAAGGATCATGTTGGTGGTGGTGATGGAAAGAAAAATATATTCCTCTTCACTTATTTTTTAGTTGTCGATTTAAACAGAAAATCATCCACAGGCTTAAATGCATTATTAGCAGCATGTCAATATTTAGTTAGCTCAGACAATAGTAATTCTCGCTTTGCAATTTTTGACTCGTCATCATCTACTGGTAATGATAAACATGTACAATATATTGATTCACTTATTAAATTAGTCAATATTGAGGAGAATGAAGGGAAAAGAAAAGAAATCATTAATGTGTTAGTTACATACTTGACAGAGATTTTAAATGAGAAAGACATCGAGGAAGCAATACGTATAAGCGATGAAGAGAAGAAAGCGCTTGATTTAGCTACTGATACCAAAGAGGAAGATGCTAAAATATCCTGCATTAAAAGAATTGATTTTTTAAAGCACCACAATATTATGCAAGAAACTGTTGAGAATGATAATTTTCTTATTGTCAATGGAAGAGTAATACGGGATATATCAAGCGCAGATGCGACTTTGTTTGAATTGATTGATGGATTTGAACGTAGTCGTATAGTGGATCGCTCAAAATTAGGTTTAGTAAAAATTGATAAGTATGATAGCGACACAATGATGACAGCAACGTCAATTGCGAATCAATATATGAAGCATTCGCGATCAACTTTCAGCTTTTTAAATGCGAAAAATTCCAAGAAGACATTAAAAAAAATATCTTTCTCATGCAACCCAGATTCAACAAATCGTTTGCATGTAATTGCGTTAATTGATCCTTTAAGTGATGCTGCGCAGAGGTTTACGCCGATTTTAGTTCTTTTAAGAGATGTAATAAAAGCGAAGATAACTGTAGTTTTGAATCCAAAAAAAGACATTAGTGAATTTCCATTGAAAAATTTTTATCGATATGTCGGTGGAAATGTTGATGCAAACGTTGCTAACTTTCGTCATATGCCATCACAACATATATTAACAATGAAAGTATTTACGCCAGAGCATTGGGTTGTGATGAAGAAGAAAGCTATTGATGATTTGGACAATATTCGGTTAGATGATCAAACAATGGGATCACGAGCAACTGTATTTGCAGAATTCAGTTTAACAAGCATTTTAGTAACTGGGACATGTGAAGATTTAACCCATATGCAACCTCCAAACGGTTTGCAGCTAGTTTTAGATAGTGCTATTAGTAAGCATCGATATGCTGATACTTTAGTAATGCAAAATTTAGGTTATTTCCAGTTGCGCGCAAGACCCGGTGTATACCATTTGCGTTTAGCAAGAGGGCGGGCATCGAAATTATACTCAATAGCCCCAAGTGATGTACCAAGTTCCTCATTAGCAAAAGTGGAAGATGGAACTGGATTAAGTGAAATTAAGGTTACAATACGCTCCTTTAGCGGAAGTAACATAAAACTTCGTGTTCGTAAACAACAAGGTATGGAAAAACGAAGATTATTAGCAAAAATTCCAACAGGTGCAGAACAAGCTGAAGGTGAAGGTGGAAAGCCAGAAGATGGTGATGACGATGAAGAAGATTATTATGATGAAGAAGAAGAAGAACAAAAGTCTGGTTTATGGGGTCAAATTACAAACATTTTTGGTAATAAGAACAAGAAGGGTAATGGAGATAATGATGTAAGTGCTGATGGCAAGGAAAAATTAGATACTATTCATGTATTTTCGTTAGCATCTGGGCATTTATATGAACGTTTGCTACGTATTATGATGTTAAGTGTGAGAAAACGTACATCTGGTCCAATTAAATTTTGGCTAGTTGAAAATTTTCTATCTCCTCAATTCAAGGAAACGATTCAATTCATGGCAAGTGAAATGGGGTTTGACGTCGGTCTTGTTACTTATAAATGGCCAAGCTGGTTGCGAAGGCAAACGGAGAAACAACGCATAATCTGGGGATACAAAATTCTATTCCTAGATGTTCTTTTTCCATTGAATGTACCGAAGATAATTACAGTGGATGCCGATCAAGTTGTAAGGGCAGATTTGCGAGAATTATGGGAAATGGATTTAGAAGGTGCACCGTATGGATATACTCCATTTTGTACCAGTAGGAAAGAAACTTTGGGATTTCAATTTTGGCGTGAAGGATATTGGAAGAATCATTTGCAAGGAAAGCCTTATCATATTAGTGCACTTTATGTAGTTGACTTAATTCGATTCCGTCGTATGGCAGCTGGGGATCAATTGCGTGCAATTTATGATAATTTAAGTCGTGATCCAAATTCATTATCTAATCTTGATCAAGATTTACCAAATTATGCACAAAATCAGATACCAATATTTAGTTTGCCACAAGAATGGTTATGGTGTCAAAGTTGGTGCTCGGATAAAACTTTAAAAACTGCAAAAACGATTGATCTTTGTAATCATCCAAAAACGAAAGAAGCAAAATTAGATATGGCTCGGCGTATTATTTCGGGCAAACACTTTAAAGAAAGTTGGGTTGAACTGGATGAAGAAGTCGCTAAAGTTATTGATTTAGCTAAAGTTGAAGGTGATAGGACTTGTAAAAGTGGAGATAAAAATTGTTAAAAAAAATTATCTGCGCTCCCTGGGCGCTGTTGGGAAATGTGTGTAAGGCATGAAATGAAATTGGATTTGTGATCACTCTATCACTCTACAGATTGTCCGGGTCATTATATATATATATAAAAATATATTTAAATAAAAATAATATACACGAGTATAAAACTAATATGATATATATGTACTATGCATATCATACTTTCGTACTTTCGTATTAAATTTATAAATATATACGCGCGTATGAATGTAATATTTCAAATATCATACTTTCGTAATTTTTAAAAATTCTCTTCGTAATTTCCCCTCCTTTTTCTCATTTTTCTCTTTTTTACAATTTTGGAAGATTATTTACTATATCTTCAAGGCCAAGTTGTAACCGTTCCACACCAACCTGAAATTTCTCATGGCTAAGATTTGCATAAGATATGCGAATATATCCTGGAAATCCACATGCTGTACCAGGTATGATAACAACCCCATAGTTTTCAGCTAAATATTTAACAACTTTAATATCATCAATATATTTATCTGGCAATTTTGCGAAGAAGTAAATAGCACCTTGACCACCGTAGACATTATCTTTGCCTAAACATGTTTCCAAACATGTTTTTACTAAATTTTTATTCTTAACAACGTCTCCTTCAATTTGTTCTGTTACCCACAATTTCCCAGCTTCCAATGCGCCTAATGCAACATATTGACTAATTATAGGTGGGCAAATTGGTATCGTATCTTGCGCTTTTAGTAATTCAGAACCTAAAGACCATTCACCCTTTGCTTGAGAATCTATGTATGCAATGTAACCACATCGCCATCCCATCATGCCATATGCTTTTGAAAATGAAAATATATTCAATATATGTTCTCCTTCAATTGTTGAATGATTATTCATATTATCATTATCATCGTCGTCATTGTAAACAAAATATTCATATGTATTATCCAATACTAACCAACAATTATTTTCCTTACATATTTCACTAATTTTTATTAATTCAGATTTAGGAGTTAAGACACCAGTTGGATTACATGGATTTGTCAAAACAATAACTATATATATCCAAGAAAGTGTAATATGGAGATTGATATTAGTTGTTATTATTATAAATATAATTATTTGATGGCTTGTGAGGAATAATAGAATTTACTTACCCTTAACTTTTGTATTTTGTTTCAAAGTTTTTTCAACCCAATCACTGGACGGGTAAAACGTATCTTTATTTCGTTCTCCCATCAATATGTTCTTCACACCAGTCATTTGAAATGCCATCATGTGATTGAAGTAATATGGGGGAAATAATACAACATGGTCATCGACATCACATAGGGTCAATACAATATTTGTGAAAGCCTGATTCGCGCCAGTTGTTACCATGATATCTGAATTTACTAACAGATTTTCAATTTTCACTTTCTCTTTTAATTTCTCACGTAATTCAGCTATTCCACCATCTGGTCCATACATACTTGTTTCGCTTTTATATACGGCATCTGATGCTCGTTTTAAAGCATCGTTTGGTGGTTTCCAATAAACGATACCTTGCGCAAGTGATATTGTATCTTCTTTATTTTCAATTTGTGCCATCATTTTTTGCATTCCGACGATGCAAGGTGCATCTGTTTGAAGGATACGGTTTGAAGCTAATCTGGTAGCTAATCCTTTTCCTATTGTTCCTGCAAGTTGTGCCATTGTTGTTTCTAATATAATTGATTTATCACTTCTTTTGTCCACCTTTGCAATTGTTAGTTTGCTTATTCTATGATGTTAATATATTTTTTGATCGGACAGTAGGTTTTTATAATAATAATATCCGAAGAATGTTTTTTACTGTATAAGAAGATGCTAGAGCTAGTACTATATATACTAGCTAGCTGTATGCATCCGGATATCTATTCACACAGGTGTAAGCTGAAATGATGAATTTATATAAAAAAATGATGCGATGTGTTCTGTCTGTGTGTGATGAAGACTCTGCTGCGCTGCGCTTGCTGGCTTGCCCACTGTGGGCTTGCCGGGCCTTAGCTCTAGGCGGGCTTGCCAGAGTAATTTGTCTGTATAGAAATAACAATATCACAGGACAGCATTAGGACGGTAATATTTGGATTATTTGTTATCATAAAATAAGTGGATATTAAAGCCCTTAAATAAAAAATGTGCTTCTATACTAAGTATAAAGCACCTAATAAATAAATAATTTCCAATAATAAAATATAACCAGGCGGGCACAGGCTGGCCCGCTGGCAGGTAGTACATGTATAAGCTGCATAATATATATTTTAAAGATCGATAATACACTATTAGAACTATATATAAGAAGAAGTATTATATATATACCAAGAGATATAAAGTATATACATACACTAAAATAGAATAATATAATAAACGTAAGCAGAATGTTAAAGATAGATGTATCAGCACATGAAAATCCTATGACACCACGATCACCAGCAGGATCATTATATGATGTGGCACCGGAATTCCCAAAAACAAAAGCACCAACAATTAATTATGATAAAATAAGATATCCAAATATGGCTGAAGCCAATGCATATCAAAACATTATGCAGAAAATGGATAGAGATTTGCGAACAAATTCGATATACAATGATTCGCCAATTGCACGTGGTATTTCCCCTCGTATGAAAAAAAGTAAGAAGAGGCAATCCACGTTAGGAATTATGTTAAATTCAGCAAAGGGTTTCATATTAAATACTAACACCGGTAATAATGATCATAATATTGATAATAATAATAAGGAAAAAGTGGTAGGAATTATTTCATCATCCTCCAATAATATTAATAATAACTACGATAATAATCAATTGGTAAAAGAACTTGCTGATACAAAGGAGATTTTACATGAACAGCAAAAAATAATGGTTGAATTAATGCAGATATTAAAACGAATTGCATCTGATGATAAGCATAAGAAAGAAATTGATATTCTTTTAGAAAAAAATTTTAAACTCATGCTACCAAAATAAGACATTTTTCATTTTTTTCATTATTTTTATATTATGTTTTCCTCTGTATTATGCATATATGATATATAAATTATTATTACTCATTTTCTTGCTTGTTGCTTTCTTGCTTTTAACATTTTCAACTGTCTTAATTGTTCTTCCAACTCTTCAATTTCACTTTGCTCTTCCTTAGTAAATTCAATTGTAGGTTCTTCTTCTTCTTCTTCTTCTTGCACTTCATCCTTTTGATTAACTACAGAATTTACATTCATCGTGTTTGTTTTTTTCGCTGCATTTCGCTCGGCGCGCTTCATACATATGTCTTCATGTTTCACAATTCTATCTGGTGCAAACGAACGACCACAATTGTTACAAGCCGATAAACCATTATTTTCTTCCTCTTCTTCCGAAATTTCACCATTCAAAATCGCTGCTTGACGCACTCGCTCTGCTTGTAATTCTTTTGCTGTCTTCACTTTAACGTCACCAACTTTGTAATTTTTAAATGCATCACCATATTTTTCAATCAATTTAACGTTAAACTCTTTGAAATTAACGCTATATTTACAAAATAATAAATCTCTTGCTACTTCCCATTTGTCTGGATAAAACTCTTTGTAAAATGTTTCAACTTTTATACGGAATCGTTGACGATTCTTTTCAATTTTTTCCCTTCTCAATTTATTTCTTTCGCGTGGATCCATGTTGCTGTTTCTTTTAATTTTTGTATCTATATGTTACTGAATATAACATTTATCTCTCTATATATTTTCTTTTAATAATATTTGAAAAAAGTAATTTTTGTGCATAGCACGTTGCCATAATAAATAACGTCTTCTTTTTCGTTATTTTATTGTAGTATTTATTATCTTTTTTTTTTTTCACTTCTTCTTCTCATCATCATCGCACACGCGAAGACGGAGTACAGATGGTAGACTAAGCGAAGAGGCGAGGATCTCGACTATCATCGCACTATTCGCAGTATAGTACCGACCTGCCACAGTATACAACTAGAGCTACTAATTTGACATGTCAGGATATATTATTTGATTGAAAGTTTTGAACACCACGGGGCTG
>JACLAD010014455.1_pt1 | contig 16525 bp, 15 predicted proteins | sample 8027901 | NCBI WGS metagenome assembly JACLAD01 (sample SAMN15725071, study PRJNA655200) | protist metagenome | isolation source: fluorescence activated cell sorting (FACS) single amplified genomes of... | place: Spain: Blaines Bay Microbial Observatory, Mediterranean Sea | collected 2016-07-05 | reverse complement strand
CTTATTGAAGGAGGTGGCGTCGAGACCAGCGCGGCGGGCGAGACCGGAAGGCGACAGGCCGTTGCGCTCTGCGAGGGCATCGATGGCGGACCAGATGGCGGCAGGGCGCATGGGTGCGGTGTCCCGTTGATCTTGCGTCCAGAGGACGGGAAGCAGTTCTTAGTAGGAAAATAATCCTATTGCAATGGCGACCAGCCCGAGAGTTCGAGCGCGCGCGCGAGCTGCGGCCCACGGCTAGCAGCCACGCGTTGCCGGCGGGCAGGGTGGAGCGGTAGAGGATCGAACATCGCTGCAGCGCAGAGGCAGCGACGATGATCCCTGTACATACGGTAGAGTATGCGCCCGATGTATTTCTGCGGATTGTTCAGCATGAGATAGTAGATCTTCAGGCGGCGAGCGAACTCCGGGCCGGTTCGCGGCGCGGATGGGAAGCAGATTGCCTCCTCAGCCTGCGGCTCCAGGCCTGCGTGAAGGCGCACGGTGTTGTGGATCACACGGATGAGGCTGGTTTCGGCGCGTGCGAATTGCTCCGCCATCTGTGCAAGGCGCCGTCTGGAAGGGCGCGGACCGTAGGCCAGCGGCAGAATCATGTCATCGAACAACTCGGCCAGCAGCGCTTGGACAAACGCCAAAAGCGCGTCCAGCCATGAGTGCTGGTCGCGTTCGGACGGTGGCATGTATGCTGCGACGGTCATGGCTGAAGTGTAGGTTCAGCACTGAGGGCCGTGGATAGATTGTTCCTGCCGGAAAGCGATCCGCCTAGACGCCCAGCCACTTCAGCAGCGGCGAATACTGGATAAGCACCCAGATTGCGCCCGCAGAAATGAGGTAGGCGAGGATCATCAGTGCGCCATCGCGTGCGAGGAGCGCGACGCCGACCAGCGTGATCGCGGCGCCGGGCGCGGCCACTGCGAAGGGCACCAGTTCCAGCGGTATCAGGACGATCGCCATCAGGGTGACTAGGACAGCCCCAATATATTGGGCCACACTGCCAGTTGCCCATTCCAGCCGATGGGTGATCAAGCCGTCAATGAAGGAGAGTGCGGGAGATGCGCGATCTTCCGCCTTCTTCAGTTTGTCCTTTGAGATGGAAAGGGAGCCGAGCGGGCCGGGCAGCCATACATGGCTGCGTCCGATCAGCATCTGCACGGAAAAGAGAATGATCACGACGCCGACTGCGGCAGGCAGACCCGGAATGGCGCCGATCGGCGGGACAACGCAGAGCAGCCCTAGAATCGTGAATACCGCGCCGAAGGATCTGTTGCCGTAGAGCTCGAGCACGTCGCGCAGCGAGACGTCATCACCGTCCACGTCTTCGACCGCGTCCGCGATGATGTCTTCAAGTGGGGTGTCGCTCGCCACGTCGTCTTGCCTGAGTCACAACGTCCGTTCTGCTGGCCGTCGGCATTAGAACGCCGTGCGCGACGTCTGGTTTCATGCGCCGTATACGGCGGGATTGCGCACAACGTCGGCGCGTAGCAAAAGTCGGGTCATGGGACAGCGAATTTACAAGGTGCTGACAAAGGAGCAGTGGGCCGCAGCCGAGGCTGGTGCGCTGATCCGTGCGCCTGTTGATATCGAGGATGGCTATGTTCATTTCTCGACCCGCACGCAGCTTCAGGAAACGCTTTCGAAGTGGTTTCGCGGGGTGAGCGGGTGTGTACTTGCATCGTTCGACGCCGATGGCTTCGAGCACCAGTTGAAGTGGGAGAAGGCGCGCGGCGGCGACAAGTTTCCGCACGTGTACGGCGAGGTGCGCGCGTCGCAAGCCGTATCGATCTGGTTGCTGGAACTGGATGAGGACGGCGTTCCGGTTGTGCCGGATGAGGTGGCCCGCGCGCGGGATCGTGACACCGATCCCAAGAAGAAGCCGGACGTGATCTCGTGAGGCGGTTTCGTTGAGCCTGGGCGGGATGGCGACTGTCGGGATGCGTATGCTGCCGCCCGAAGCGGCGCATCGCGCAGCGATTGCCGGTTTGAAGGCGGGGTTCGGGCCGGGGCGTCCCAAGGCTGATCCTTCCGAGCTGAAGGTGCGGCTTGGCGTGTCAGGACTGGAAATGCCCAATCCGGTCGGACTCGCGGCGGGGTTCGACAAGGACGCGGAAGTGTTCACGCCGATGCTGGGCTACGGCTTTGGATTTGTTGAGTGCGGTACCGTGACGCCACTGCCGCAGGGCGGGAATGCAAAGCCGCGGCTATTCCGCCTCACGCCGGATCAGGCGGTGATCAACCGGATGGGGTTCAACAACCAGGGGCTGGATGCGTTTGCGCGCCGGCTGGATGCGCGGCCGAAGTGGGGCGTGGTCGGCGCCAATGTCGGGGCCAACAAGGCGAGCGAAGACTGGGTGGCGGACTATGTCGCCGGGCTGAAGGCGGTGTGGGCCAAGTGTTCCTACGTCACGATGAATATTTCGTCGCCGAACACGCCGGGCCTGCGTGGTCTGCAGGAGCGGACGGCGCTGGAGGATCTGCTGGGGGCGACGGGCGAAGCGGCCGTGGCTCTGGATGCGGAGGTGGGCCGGCGGCCGGTGTTCCTGAAGGTGGCGCCGGACCTGGACGAGCGTGCGATCGGCGCGATCTGCGAAACGGTGAGAGCGGCGCGGTATCTCGACGGGCTGATCGTGTCGAACACGACGATCGAGCGGCCCGATGATCTGGTCTCTGCGTTCAAGGGTGAGGCCGGGGGGCTGTCGGGCGCGCCGTTGATGGAGAAATCCACGGAGGTGTTGGCGCAGTTTGCTGTGGCGCTGGGCGGGGAAAAGGATCTGATCGGCGCCGGGGGGATTGCGAGCGGGCGCGATGTCTGGCGCAAGCTGGTGACTGGCGCGCAGGCTGTGCAGCTGTACTCGGCGCTGGTGTTTGGCGGTCCCGGGCTGGTGGGGCGGATCAAGCGCGAGCTTCTGGAGATCATGCGCGCTGAAGGCGTGTGTGATCTCAAGGACGTGGCGCGCGCGGCCTGATCTTGCGCGTCTGTTTGCTCAAAATGTGAGAGGCCGGACCCGCGCGGATCCGGCCTCCATCGCACGTCAGGTTCTTGTGGGGTCAACCTGCAGTGCGATTCCCGAATGCATCGGCGAGCGGGGTGGAGCCGATCTCGCTGATGGTGTTCGCCATCGTCTCGTCGACGCAGGCGCGGGTCTGTTTGCGCTCGGTGAGGGATTCGCGGGGCGCCGACTGGCAGTGGCGCGCGACCTGGCTATGGAGGCGGCCGAGAAGCGCCTCGGCGCCTTCGCGTGATTGAAGTTCCTTGGCGTCGTAGGCGAATTTGAATGCGAACGCACCGTCGTCGTGTTGTTGCGAGGTGTCGGCGAAAGCGGGCGCCAAAAACGCGCAGTAGGCGATTGCGGCGGCGAACAGGCTCGTACCAGTCTTGATCGTTGTCATGTTCTTCTCTTTATTTATTAGTAGTTGGGTCATTGTGTCAGCGAACCCGTATTCTCGTTACTGATTTGCTCGACTGACAATAAGAAATTATTGAAAAACGATACGTCGTCAAGCGGTTCAATCTGGGCGTTTTCTGGGCGACGTCTATTCGGCTGGGCGTTGGCCATGGCCAATACGGGCGATGGACGCGCCTGATTGCGCGCGAGGTGGCCGGGGTCGCGGGAGTTATGGCAAAGAAAGCGGAGTGGATTGCGCCTCTGCAATCGCTGGAAACGGATGGGGTTGCAGATGAAGAGCTGGACATTGGCGGGGTTCGTGGGGCTGGCGGCGTGCGCGACTCCGGTTGGCGGCGAGGGCGTGGCGGAGGCGCAGACGCCGGCCATGGCGCCGCCGATGGAGTTCTCGCTGTTGCACCAGCTGCAAGCGGATGTGTCGGCTGAGCGGATCGAGGCGGACATACGGACGCTGGCGGGGTTCGGCACGCGGCATACGGCGTCTGAGACGGAGAGCGACACGCGCGGCATCGGGGCGGCGCGGCGGTGGATCCGCGGGGAGTTCGAGGCGATCTCGAGGGAGTGCGGCGGGTGCCTTGAGATCCTCGAAGTGTCGAACGTGATCTTTGGGCAGCAGCGTGTGCCGGATCCCGTCGATGTCGTGTCGATTTTGGCAATCCAGAGGGGGGCGTCCGACCCTGACCGGATGGTGATGATGTCGGGCGATATCGATAGCCGCATCACCAATGTCATGAACTCGACTGATGACAGTCCGGGTGCGAACGACAATGCGTCGGGGATGGCTGGCGCGATCGAGGCGGCGCGGGTGCTGTCGAAACACGAGTTTGCGGGCACGATTGTCTATGCTGGTCTGGCCGGGGAGGAGCAGGGTCTGTTCGGCGGCCGCATCGTCGCCTCGCATGCGATTGACACTGGCTGGCGGCTGAAGGCTGTGTTGAACAACGACATGATCGGCAACATTTCCGGCATCAACGGGGTGACGAACAATTCGACGGCGCGCGTGTTCTCGGAGGGTGTGCGGGCGGTGGAGACGCGCGAAGAGGCCGAGCAGAGGCGGTTTACCGGCGGGGAGGTGGACAGTCCGTCGCGCAACCTAGCGCGGTATATCGACGTGATGGCGGACCGCTTCATCCCGAACCTCGATGTCATGATGGTGTACCGGCTGGACCGGTTCGGGCGGGGCGGGCATCACCGGCCGTTCAACGAGGCCGGCATTCCCGGCGTGCGGATCATGGAGACGAACGAACACTATGATCGCCAGCACCAGGATGTGCGGGTCGTCGACGGGCGCGCCTATGGTGATGTGATCGAGGGCGTCGATTTCGATTATGCGCGCAAGCTGACGTCGCTGAATGTCGTAAGTCTGGCGGGGATGGCGGCGGCGCCGCCGTTCCCGTCGAACGTTCGCATCGAGGGCGCCGTGCAGCCGTCGGCAAAGTTGATGTGGGACCGGCCGAGCGGTGAAGAATCGGCCAACCTTGCCGGCTACAAGGTCTACTGGCGGTTGACGGATGCGCCGCAATGGACGCATTCGCGCTGGGTTGGCGACGTCAGCGAGTGGACGTTCGAGAACCTGGTGATCGACAACTACTTCTTCGGCGTCGCCTCGGTTTCAGCGGACGGGGCGGAATCGCCTGTCGTGTTTCCGGGACCTGCGGGAAGCTTCGGGGACTAGCCAAAAGGAAACGCCCGCGGGGGAGCGCGGGCGTTTCGGGGCGTCGCCCTGGAATGTCAGCGTTCCTGGCGAGCGGTTTGGCCTAGCGAACGGTCTGGTCTGCCAGCACGACTGGTTTCGTTGCTCCGATCGACTCGGCGAGGATGCCGGTAGGCTCCTCGGCGGCGACTTTCGCTGTCGTGCGTTTGATGCAGTCCGTCATCGTGTAGTAGTTGATGCCGATGACCGGGGCGGATGCCTTGCGGCATACGTTCTGGATGGCGGCGGTCAACTCGGCCTTGTAGGCGTTGGCGATGGCTGGGTCCGACAGGTCGGCGGGCACCAGCACCTCGATTGACGTTTCTTCGGCCATGGCCGGCGGAAGCGCGGTAGCGCTGGCGCTGGCAAGGACGAGGCTCGTGATCAGAAGTTTTCTCATGTCTAAAATGTCTCCGTGGTTGTCGTGAATGACGAACTCAAAAAGACCCTCTGCACGTTTCCTGACCGCGCTGGACTGGCGCCCTCGGCGGTCGGGCACCAGTAATGCTGCGGCGCAGCAGAAGCGCAAGTGACGTTACGTTAACTAGATCGTGAAGCGCAAACCGGATGGGCGGAAAGTCGTGTAAAACTAGAGGAATAGTGTGTTCTGTGGGCCTTTGATTGCTGTGAATAAATTGTGCGACTGCGAAGTGGGGTTTTGATTTGAAGGCGCTCGTATGTCGTTCGCTGGCTGATGACTTCTGCGGAGTCGAGTTGCGGGACGCGCCGGCGCCGGCGGTTCGCGACGGTGAGATTCTGGTGCGCGTGAAAGCCGCCAGCCTGAATTTCCCAGACCTCCTGATGCTGGAGGGGAAGTATCAGTTCAAACCGGAACTGCCATTCGTGGTGGGCATGGATCTAGCCGGTGTCGTCGAGGCGGCTTCGGAAGATGCAGTGTTGGCGGATGGTCGCCCGGTGCATGCCGGGATGCGTGTGGCCGGGGGCGCCAAGACTGGCGCCTTCGCGGAGCTGGCCGCGACGCCGTCGGCGAGCCTGAGTGAAATTCCTGACGGCGTGAGCGATGCGATCGCGGCTGCCTACCCGGCGGCTTACACCACGGCGCAGGTGGCGCTCATCGAGCGCGGCGGACTGAAGGATGGCGAGTGGCTTCTGGTGCATGGCGCAAGCGGCGGCGTGGGGCTGGCTGCGGTAGACATTGGCAGGCTGACCGGCGCCCATGTGATCGCGACGACGGGCGATCCGAACAAGGCCGACGCGCTGAAGGCTTATGGTGCGGAGCACGTTATGGTGGTCGGCGACGGGTTTCGGGAGCGGGTGAAGGAGTTGACAGGCGGGCGCGGCGCCGACGTGATCTTCGATCCGGTGGGCGGGGATGTGTTCGACGAGTCCGTGAGGTGCATCGCGTGGGGCGGGCGCCTGCTGGTGGTCGGGTTTGCAGGCGGACGGATCGCCGAGGTGAAGACCAACATGCCGCTGATCAAGGGGTTTTCGATCGTCGGGGTACGCGCGGGCGAGTTCGGCCGACGTGATCCGGAAGGCGGGCGCAGGGTGCGCGAGACAACCTGGCGGCGCCTGGCCGCGGGCGAGACGCGGCCGTTGGTGCAAGCCGAATTCGCGCTCGCCGACTGGCGCGCGGCCTTCGAGCTGATGCGCGACCGCGGGCTGGTGGGGAAGGTTGTGCTGAAGCCCTGACGCCGGGGCTCAGGCCGCGACGCCGCCGCCGGCCGTGAGGCCCTGGATCTTCTTGTGAACGAGACGTTCGAGTTCGTTGGCGACCGCCACGCGGTGGTGGAAGTCTTCCTCCGGCATGTCGAGGATTCGGCCGATGGTCTGGAAGTGGAAGCGGATCACGTCGAGGTCGTAATTGTCGGTCATGCCGACGCCTTCGACGTAGGAGATCGCTGACGCCCAGACACGGTCGATCGTGTCGTCGCCGACGATGCTGACTTCCTCGGCGTATTCGCGCAGAAGCCGATACATCCCCCGGATGGCCGCTGTGCGATCCTCGGTGTTCTCGTCGGCGTAGGCCGAGAGCTTGTCGATGATGGCGCGCAGGCGGATCGAGTTCTCACGGACCGCGTCCTTGGGAACGGTGCGCGACGGCTCGTCGGTGAGGCGGCGCCACGGTCCCATGTAGTCGGGGTCGTCGCGGCGACGGCGGCATGGGCCGACATAGTTGCGCGAAACGATGAAGCGGCGCGGCTTGAGAATGACTTCCTCGATGCGGCCGAACACCGTCTGGGCCGAGATCGGCTTGAGCAGGAATTCGTTGATCCCGGCCTGGCGCGCAGCCATGAGCTGGTCATGGTCGATGGAGCCTGAGAGCAGGATAATCGCGGTTTCACGTGGCATGCCCGACGTGTTGCGGCGGACTTCGCGGGTGAATTCGAGACCGGACATCTTGCCCGCATCCCAGTCGACCAGCACGAGATCCGGCTTGAACGTGCGTGACAGGGTGAAGGCTTCCATCGCGCTTGCGGCGGATGCGATGTTCACGATCTGCACGCGCCGCAGTGCATCGGCGATCACGCCGCGCATGTAGGCGTTGGGATCCACGATCAGGACGCGCAATTGCTTGAGCGTTGCCGGTGTAAGTTCGCGCGTAGGATTTGTCATAGGTTCAGGCTGCCAGTTTTCTCTGGATCGCTTTCCCCAAGGCGATGGCGACGCTTTCTCGCGCCTCTGTAAATCCGACAGGCAGCGTTGCGAGCTGCTCGAGTGCGCCGAGCGCAGTGTTCACGACGGTTCCTTCGATCTGGCCCAGCGGAGCCGAGACCGATACATAGGCTTCGTAAGCGGCGAGGGCGCTGATCAGCGCGTGATCCTTGCTTTCCATCGCGATCTGCTTGGCGTCGCCGACTGCGTTCATAACGGCGTCGAGCGTCTCCGGCTCGCTCGCGCGGATCTTGGCGGACAGCCCGCGCACGTCGGCCAGCGCGATCCGGATTGGCGACTTCTGCGCCTCCTCGTCGTGGTCGACCGTGGTGGTCGTGCCGCGGTCGCGTCCACGCTCGCCGGCGCGGCGCTTGGCGCCGTGGTAGTCCGCAGGGTTCTTGCGGCGGCGGCAGGGGCCGACATAGACCGAGCAGTCAACGAAGGGGCGCGGCGTCTCAATGACCATTTCCAGACGCTGACGAAGCGCGGCTGGCGCGATCGGCTTGGATAGGAATTCGTCGACGCCGGCGTCGCGGGCGTCGATCACAAGTTGCTTTGTCAGGCCTGAGGTCACGAAGAGGACTGGCAGCTGGCGAATGCGGTCGTCCTTGACGCGGCGCAGCTCGCGAACAAAGCGCATGCCGTCAAGTGTATCGTCTTTTTCCCAAGACAGGATGATGAGGTCGATGTGCTTCTCGAAGAGCGCGGTTTCGGCGCTGTCGACGTCTTTCGCGACGGAGATGTCTGTGGCGTTGAGGTTCCGCAGGATTTCCGAGATGAGCCCGCGAGTGAAGCTGTTGGCGTCGAGCACCAAGAGGCTGAGCGCGCGCGGCTTCAGCGTCCTTGGCTTGCGGGGGTCGTGCATCTCGTGTCCGTCCATCACGTCTTTTGTTTCCAGGACGCTAGCCGAATTTGGTAAGTATCTTGTTGAAACCGCCGGTAAAAATGGACCGGATCGCGGGACTGCAGACGCTATCTGTCCGGTTGCTCTCGGGTTTGATGGTTTCCGTCACCATTTGGCAATAAGTGTGTAAGTTTGTTATGTTGGGTTGTTAGCGAGCGGTTTGCGCGTTGTCGCTGAGCCTGCGCGCGAAGGGAGTTGTCTTGTCCGAGAAGCTTGACCAGCGAATACAGCTCGTCGCGTCGGCCGATTTCGGGCGGGTCGTCGATGAGTGGCGGCGGACGCAGCAGGATCTGCCGTCGCGTTCGGAGGCGATCCGGCGACTGGTGCATCTCGGACTGCAGTATGAGGAGGATGCGCCGATGCGCATGGTGACGGCGATTGTGCGGCCGCACAAATACGATGCGGTGCGCGAGGCGCTGACGCAGCTCGGCGTATCGGGGATCACGGCGACGCAGGTGCAGGGATTTGGCCGTCAGCGCGGCCACACGGAGTTCTATCGGGGGGCCGAATACAAGGTGGCCGAGGTGCCGAAGATCCGGGTCGATGTGGCGGTGGCCTCCAGCATGGTGGAGGCTGTGATTTCGGCGATCGAGAAGGTCGCGGGATCGGAGAAAATCGGCGACGGGAAGATCTTTGTGTCGGCGCTGACCGACGTCGTGCGTATCCGTACGGGTGAGCGCAACGAAAAGGCGCTGGACTAGCATTCCAGGTCCTAGCCGTTGTTTTCGGCTTCCGATTCCTTCTTCCGGTCGTCGTCGACTTCGCGCGCCAGCACGAGGCGAGCGCCTTCCTTGGCGATCTCGACCTGGTGCGGGAATGGGATGGTGACGCCTTCCTCGTCGAAGGCCTCCTTTATGTATTGCAGCATGTCGCAGCGGAAGTCGAAGTAGTCGGCTGTCTTGCACCAGATGCGAAACCGCAGGTCGACGGAGTACTCGTTGAGCGTATTGACCTTGACCCAGAAGGGCGGGTCCTTGAGGGCGCGGGGGTCTGAAGTGACGACACGCTCCATGATCGCCATCGCCTTGCGGATGTCGTCGTCGTACGAAATGCCGATGATCTCGTCGATGCGGCGGCGGGGGTTGGCGTTGAAGTTCTCTATGGTCGACGCCCAGGCCGCATCATTGGTGATGATAACCTGCTTGTTGTCCAGCGTGTTGAGGATGGTGGTGAACGGCGTGATGTCGGCGACGGTGCCGAGCTCGTCGTCGATCTCCACGAAGTCTCCGATGCGATATGGACGCAGGATGGCGATGATGACGCCGGCGGCGACGGCTTTGAGAGTGTCCTGCAGGGCAAGGGCGATGGCAAGGCCGGCGGCGCCGACGACGGCGACCAGCGAGGCGATCGGGAAACCGAATTGCTGGAGCGCTGCGATGAGGCCGACGGCCAGCGCCGCGAATTTCACCAGCGATCCGAGAAAGGAGAACAGCGTTTTTCCAGCGCCGGTGTTTGTCCGGTCCATCTTGTCGCCGAACTTGCGGACACGGCCCGAAAGCCACGATCCCAGGAACCACACGGCGATCAGGATGATCAGGCCCTTGGTGGCGGCGACGCCAAGCGATTGGGCTTCGGTGATGTCGTAGACACCGATGATATCGGCTGCGAGCGCAAGGCCGCCCAGCACGAAAACAACGCGGATGAGCGAGCCCACAATGTCGAGCATGACATTGTCGCCGGACTTTTCGGCCTCTTCCTGCTGGTCCGTGCTTTTCTTCAGGCCGCCAAGGCGGTGGAAGATGATGCGCAGGATGCGCGAGACGATGCCGCCAAGGATGTAGGAGCCCAGGACGGCGACGAGCGCCCACATCGCCCGCGGGCCGGCGCTGTCCGTGCTGAACGCCCATTCGCGAAAGCGTTCGAGTTCTGCCTGCCAGTCCATGCCTCAGCCCTTCATCGACGGAATGTCGATGTTGAATGCGCCTGCGGCGCCCATGGTGATTGAGTTCCGCCCTTGGCGTAGCAGATCGCGATTGCGGAGCAAGCCGTCAGCCGGTGAGCATCGAGCGTTCGGTGGCGCGGATGTCGACGTCGACGCCGGGGTCGGTGCGGAAGACCATCATGGCGCGATTGGCTGTGGTGTAGGCCGGCCATTCGGGGACCTGCTCGTTGTTGGGATCGCCGGTGCGGGCGAAGGCGAGCCAGCTTTCCGACATTTGGTCAGCGATTGCCTGCGGTTCGGGGCCTGCTGGGCCGGACATGCTCTCGGACTTGGCGACGTTGTCGAACACCATGCCGATGTCGAGTGCGTGCGGGACGTAGCGCTTGCCGTCGTGGACGGGCGTGGTCCAGTCGAGGTGGTAGAAATAGACGGGCGCGCCGCCCTGTTCGGCCTTGCGGTCGGCGGCGGTGACAGAACTTGCGAAGAACCCGCCATCCGCTTCCGCCGTGAAGTAGACTTCCGGCGGTTCGTAGGTTGGGTGGTTGGTCCGGTAGGCGTCAATGATCGCCGGAATATCGCGTCCTGGAAATCTCTCGGCGAGGCGCTCTGGCAACGTATCCCAGGTGATCTCGTACAGGGAGGTATCATAGGGCCCCGAAAGGGAGGTGCCTTCTGTGCGGTTGCTGCCGATCAACATGGGGACGCCCGCGCCGGCCGGCGCCGCGACCGGGTCGAACGGTTGGACGGTGAGGTTCTTGCCATCGAGCGTGGGACCTGATCCCGCGAATCTGACATTTTCCGCCGCGGCCTGAATCTCGGTGACGGGCATGGTGCGGATCTGGGCGACAGTGTCCGCCGACAGGCCCAGCTTGGCGACGACTTCGCCTGCTGCGACGGCGGCCGCCGTGGCTGGGGGATGGCTGACGCGGGCGCCCGACTGGATGGCGGCCCGGTGGAACAGGCCCCTTGCCATCGGCATCGACAGGAGGGTGGAGACTTTCCAACCGCCGCCTGACTCGCCGAAGATCATGACGTTGTTCGGATCGCCGCCGAAGTTCGCGATGTTGTCGCGCACCCATTCGAGCGATTGAACCAGATCAAGAATGCCTGCGGCCGCGCTGTCGGCAAAAGGCTCACCATATCCGGTAAGGTTCAGATAGCCGAAGATGTTGAGGCGGTGGTTGACGGTGACCACGACCACGTCGCCACGTTTGGACAGCCTGACGCCGTCATAGGCGTAGGATGAGCCGGACCCTGTTCCGAAGCCGCCTCCGTGGAACCAGACCATGACCGGGCGGGCGGCGTCATCGATTGCGGGCGTCCAGACATTGAGGAAGAGACAGTCTTCGCTGGTCGGAAGCGGGGTTGCGGGGCGCCAGTCAGAGAACAGGCCGCCGCCGTCGCCGCCGGGAGACTGTGGCGCGCTGGCGCCGTATTCCAGTGCGTCGGCGACGCCTTCCCACGGCTGCGCCTTTTGTGGCGCGCCAAACCGAAAATTCGACGTGTCGGCGCCGTAGCGAACGCCCTTGAAGACGTTGATGCCGTCCTCCACCGAACCGCGAACCTGACCGTATTCGGTATCGGCGATGGGAACGCCATTGTCCGTGGAGGCGCGGGGCTGGCATGCCGAGAGGCCGCCGATTGCGGAAAAACCTGCCAGGGCTACCGAGCCCTTGAGCATGGCGCGGCGTGATCCGATGAACCGTGAGGTCATGGTAGTCCTCCCTTTCAAGCGCAGCCGTTGCGCTCGGTGTCGGGAGGAGGTTAGGCGCCGGTAACGGGCTCGTCCAGTAGTTGAGAGATCATCGCCGAAACGGTCGGCCTCTGGTAACGGCTTGTTTTTGAGCGATTATTGTGGCGCGCGACGACTTGCTGCGGCGTCGGCGCGGCGGGGCGGCGGGCCGCCTTCTGGATCCGCTTGAGTGGCGGGCCGCCAGCAGTCACCGGAACAACCGGGCCGTCGTAGCCGGCCTTGCGGATCACCGAGATCGGCAGCGGCTTGCCGGGAGCGGCCTGCCACGGTTTCAGGACTACGAGGTCCCACGCAGCGGACGAGAGGCGCGGTGTGGCCGAAGCGAGGTCTGGCGCGCTGTGGACGCGGACGCGGGGCGAGACCTTCAGGAGCGCATCGCGGACGCTTGTCGACGTTGTGGGGTCCGCGTCGATAACGAGCACGCGGCACAGCTTCTCCGGGAACGCGATGAGGTTGGTCATGCGCGTCTTGTACCGAAATGTGGGAAACGTCCGGCCAAGAAGGTCAGGGAAATTTCACCGATCCCGGAAACGGGTCAGGTCGCGAGCCCATTTGACCCGGGTCGCAGCATGACGATCTTTTGCCAGATCTTGCGGGAGAGGTTGGTGGTCAGGTTCTCGATCTCGTCGACGGTCTGGATGACAACCGGATCGCGCGTGTCTTGCATGTAGAGCGCGGCGAGCTTTCCGGTGAGGGCCAGCATTTCGGAGCAGTAGTCGAGGTAGCGCTCCAGCTCGTACTGGCTGAGCCGGTTCTTCGGCGATGACGCCGTATCCTCATGGCCGGTGACAGAACGTGTCGGGTCTTTTGTGAGCTGGTGCATATCGACGACGTGGGCGATGGATCGGAGTTCGCTGACACAATGACCCAACTACTAATAAATAAAGAGAAGAACATGACAACGATCAAGACTGGTACGAGCCTGTTCGCCGCCGCAATCGCCTACTGCGCGTTTTTGGCGCCCGCTTTCGCCGACACCTCGCAACAACACGACGACGGTGCGTTCGCATTCAAATTCGCCTACGACGCCAAGGAACTTCAATCACGCGAAGGCGCCGAGGCGCTTCTCGGCCGCCTCCATAGCCAGGTCGCGCGCCACTGCCAGTCGGCGCCCCGCGAATCCCTCACCGAGCGCAAACAGACCCGCGCCTGCGTCGACGAGACGATGGCGAACACCATCAGCGAGATCGGCTCCACCCCGCTCGCCGATGCATTCGGGAATCGCACTGCAGGTTGACCCCACAAGAACCTGACGTGCGATGGAGGCCGGATCCGCGCGGGTCCGGCCTCTCACATTTTGAGCAAACAGACGCGCAAGATCAGGCCGCGCGCGCCACGTCCTTGAGATCACACACGCCTTCAGCGCGCATGATCTCCAGAAGCTCGCGCTTGATCCGCCCCACCAGCCCGGGACCGCCAAACACCAGCGCCGAGTACAGCTGCACAGCCTGCGCGCCAGTCACCAGCTTGCGCCAGACATCGCGCCCGCTCGCAATCCCCCCGGCGCCGATCAGATCCTTTTCCCCGCCCAGCGCCACAGCAAACTGCGCCAACACCTCCGTGGATTTCTCCATCAACGGCGCGCCCGACAGCCCCCCGGCCTCACCCTTGAACGCAGAGACCAGATCATCGGGCCGCTCGATCGTCGTGTTCGACACGATCAGCCCGTCGAGATACCGCGCCGCTCTCACCGTTTCGCAGATCGCGCCGATCGCACGCTCGTCCAGGTCCGGCGCCACCTTCAGGAACACCGGCCGCCGGCCCACCTCCGCATCCAGAGCCACGGCCGCTTCGCCCGTCGCCCCCAGCAGATCCTCCAGCGCCGTCCGCTCCTGCAGACCACGCAGGCCCGGCGTGTTCGGCGACGAAATATTCATCGTGACGTAGGAACACTTGGCCCACACCGCCTTCAGCCCGGCGACATAGTCCGCCACCCAGTCTTCGCTCGCCTTGTTGGCCCCGACATTGGCGCCGACCACGCCCCACTTCGGCCGCGCATCCAGCCGGCGCGCAAACGCATCCAGCCCCTGGTTGTTGAACCCCATCCGGTTGATCACCGCCTGATCCGGCGTGAGGCGGAATAGCCGCGGCTTTGCATTCCCGCCCTGCGGCAGTGGCGTCACGGTACCGCACTCAACAAATCCAAAGCCGTAGCCCAGCATCGGCGTGAACACTTCCGCGTCCTTGTCGAACCCCGCCGCGAGTCCGACCGGATTGGGCATTTCCAGTCCTGACACGCCAAGCCGCACCTTCAGCTCGGAAGGATCAGCCTTGGGACGCCCCGGCCCGAACCCCGCCTTCAAACCGGCAATCGCTGCGCGATGCGCCGCTTCGGGCGGCAGCATACGCATCCCGACAGTCGCCATCCCGCCCAGGCTCAACGAAACCGCCTCACGAGATCACGTCCGGCTTCTTCTTGGGATCGGTGTCACGATCCCGCGCGCGGGCCACCTCATCCGGCACAACCGGAACGCCGTCCTCATCCAGTTCCAGCAACCAGATCGATACGGCTTGCGACGCGCGCACCTCGCCGTACACGTGCGGAAACTTGTCGCCGCCGCGCGCCTTCTCCCACTTCAACTGGTGCTCGAAGCCATCGGCGTCGAACGATGCAAGTACACACCCGCTCACCCCGCGAAACCACTTCGAAAGCGTTTCCTGAAGCTGCGTGCGGGTCGAGAAATGAACATAGCCATCCTCGATATCAACAGGCGCACGGATCAGCGCACCAGCCTCGGCTGCGGCCCACTGCTCCTTTGTCAGCACCTTGTAAATTCGCTGTCCCATGACCCGACTTTTGCTACGCGCCGACGTTGTGCGCAATCCCGCCGTATACGGCGCATGAAACCAGACGTCGCGCACGGCGTTCTAATGCCGACGGCCAGCAGAACGGACGTTGTGACTCAGGCAAGACGACGTGGCGAGCGACACCCCACTTGAAGACATCATCGCGGACGCGGTCGAAGACGTGGACGGTGATGACGTCTCGCTGCGCGACGTGCTCGAGCTCTACGGCAACAGATCCTTCGGCGCGGTATTCACGATTCTAGGGCTGCTCTGCGTTGTCCCGCCGATCGGCGCCATTCCGGGTCTGCCTGCCGCAGTCGGCGTCGTGATCATTCTCTTTTCCGTGCAGATGCTGATCGGACGCAGCCATGTATGGCTGCCCGGCCCGCTCGGCTCCCTTTCCATCTCAAAGGACAAACTGAAGAAGGCGGAAGATCGCGCATCTCCCGCACTCTCCTTCATTGACGGCTTGATCACCCATCGGCTGGAATGGGCAACTGGCAGTGTGGCCCAATATATTGGGGCTGTCCTAGTCACCCTGATGGCGATCGTCCTGATACCGCTGGAACTGGTGCCCTTCGCAGTGGCCGCGCCCGGCGCCGCGATCACGCTGGTCGGCGTCGCGCTCCTCGCACGCGATGGCGCACTGATGATCCTCGCCTACCTCATTTCTGCGGGCGCAATCTGGGTGCTTATCCAGTATTCGCCGCTGCTGAAGTGGCTGGGCGTCTAGGCGGATCGCTTTCCGGCAGGAACAATCTATCCACGGCCCTCAGTGCTGAACCTACACTTCAGCCATGACCGTCGCAGCATACATGCCACCGTCCGAACGCGACCAGCACTCATGGCTGGACGCGCTTTTGGCGTTTGTCCAAGCGCTGCTGGCCGAGTTGTTCGATGACATGATTCTGCCGCTGGCCTACGGTCCGCGCCCTTCCAGACGGCGCCTTGCACAGATGGCGGAGCAATTCGCACGCGCCGAAACCAGCCTCATCCGTGTGATCCACAACACCGTGCGCCTTCACGCAGGCCTGGAGCCGCAGGCTGAGGAGGCAATCTGCTTCCCATCCGCGCCGCGAACCGGCCCGGAGTTCGCTCGCCGCCTGAAGATCTACTATCTCATGCTGAACAATCCGCAGAAATACATCGGGCGCATACTCTACCGTATGTACAGGGATCATCGTCGCTGCCTCTGCGCTGCAGCGATGTTCGATCCTCTACCGCTCCACCCTGCCCGCCGGCAACGCGTGGCTGCTAGCCGTGGGCCGCAGCTCGCGCGCGCGCTCGAACTCTCGGGCTGGTCGCCATTGCAATAGGATTATTTTCCTACTAAGAACTGCTTCCCGTCCTCTGGACGCAAGATCAACGGGACACCGCACCCATGCGCCCTGCCGCCATCTGGTCCGCCATCGATGCCCTCGCAGAGCGCAACGGCCTGTCGCCTTCCGGTCTCGCCCGCCGCGCTGGTCTCGACGCCACCTCCTTCAATAAG
>JACLAD010010690.1_pt1 | contig 16526 bp, 13 predicted proteins | sample 8027901 | NCBI WGS metagenome assembly JACLAD01 (sample SAMN15725071, study PRJNA655200) | protist metagenome | isolation source: fluorescence activated cell sorting (FACS) single amplified genomes of... | place: Spain: Blaines Bay Microbial Observatory, Mediterranean Sea | collected 2016-07-05 | reverse complement strand
AAATGCCCAATGGCACACCAGATCCCGTTGCCAAGTACCCGGGCATGGGACAATTTATCACCACTAACCTCACTGTAACCGCGAGCTAATTATGTTATTTCTATTCGCTGAGAACCTGAAACAACTACTGGAACAGGCGATTACGCCAACGCCCCAAGTGTTGATATTGCCGGCATTCACCTCGACTGAAACCAGCGATTCTCCGCTGATTACTATTGAATTGCTGCCCCGTGACTGGCAGGAGCAGATAACCGTCGGCACCCCCGGACAGCGTTACTTCAAACAACTCTGTCAGGTGTCCCTGCAACTCAGTGACAGCATAGACTATCAGCCTCTGGCCGATCAGATATCCGCAGTGTTGATTGCCCGGCAGCAGGAACTGATCGAATCTGTGCCCACCCGAGAGCAGGCACACGGGCAACATACCGTGCAAGAGGTGATCGAAAGTGTGCTGCTGCAGACCACAGGGCTGTCCACCCCATCGGCAGCTGCGCAGCAAGAGAGCACGAACACAGATCACCAACCGTCGACCCTGTACTGGCAACTACAGGTCACCGGTATGTACAATGTGGCATTGCCCACAGCCGCCGACTATATGCTCAGCCGTGTGGATGTCACAGCGAATGGCAACCAGTCTAGCGAAACCGGCGAACCGGACACAGGAACTATGCCCGGCGAGTCTGACGATGTACCACCGATAGGAGGCACACCGCAGCCCACCTCGGGCCATCACAGTGTGATTAACTATACAGTGAGTTCGAATCTGGATCTCAATAGCGTCAGGGAGACTGGCGTCTATGCTATCTCCACAGATAATCCCAATCTGCCCACTGACCTGCCCGATAATAGTCATGCCAATATCTTGACAGTCTATCTGCATGGCAGTGACAGTGGTGTGCAGATCCTGCGCAGTGCTGACAGTAATAGCACTGATAGCCCGCTATTTACCTACCAGCGCAGTTGGTACCAGCAGAGTTGGACCGATTGGCAACAGGTGCTCTCTATTAATAACCAGGGCAAGGTGGGTATTGGTACCTTAGAACCCACGGCAAACTTGGAGATCCAAGGTGATTTAAAGCTCAACAGTGGCGCGGCTGTCGACCAGTTTTCCACCGATGGTGCCCTAGCCGGTAACCGCGATACGGCCGCCCCCACCGAAAAAGCGGTAAAAACTTACGCTGATACCGAACTGGCTAAAAAAGCCAAATTGGCAGGAGACCCTGGCCAGAATTTTGAAACATGGCACATGACAGCACACAGTGATGCGACGGTTCATGGTGGGCTGAGAGTCAACGGGCTAGCAGGTCAAGGTGTCAAGAATTATCACTATATGAACCACACACATGTTGGACATTATTTCTGGGATAGTGGCAATGTGATCTCCATCCATGCTCAACACCGGGTTGCTGCCAGTGAATTTATGGCCTTTTCAGACCGTCGTATTAAGCGAGATTTCTCACCAACAGACAGTCGAGAGGATTTACAGAAGCTCAATCAATTAGAGCTGATCAATTACCACTATATTGACAGAGTTGGACACAGCGGTGCGCAGCAGAAGAAATTGATTGCTCAGCAGGTAGAGGAAATTTATCCCCAAGCAGTGACTCGCAGTGAGGACTTTATTCCCAATATCTATCAACTGAGCGTTGACACGGACTACGATGAAAGTGTGCAACAGCTGAGAATTGTGCTGGATGTCGAACACGACTTGTTTACAGGGTGCGAAGTGAGACTGATTACAGATTCTGGTCAACAGGATCATAAGGTGCTGGAGGTTATCAACGCCTACAGCTTTGTTGTCAGCAGTGAAGTTGCGTTATCTGATGTGTTTGTCTTTGGTAAAAAAGTCAATGATTTCAGGCACATTGATTATACGGCGATTAGTATGCTCGGCGTTAGTGCCACCCAGCAATTAAGTCAAGAGAATCAACGGCTGAGAGAAGAAACAGAACAACTTAGACAATTGCTGGAGGCCTATTCGGTGCATTTGGAGACCCAGTCGGCGCGTTTAGATGCACTGGAAAAAAAGTGTTTGAGACCTTAAGGGGTGTTCTCAATTAGCCTAATCGCTTGATTTCGGCCATTTTGCGCGCTGACAGTATTGCAACTTGTCGAAATAGAACCACTATGACGCCTTATTGCGCCTTGCCAGCACAAAAAAATGACTCAAAATCATTGCCACCCAGCCACTTGAGAACGCCTCATCCCAAGGGGTAACTATGGGTCTGTGATCTTTTTAACGGCCTGCGGTGTATATGGCACAGCAACAGTTTAAAATCTCAAGCGCAAAATATCCATGAATCTACTCCTTAATATTGGGTTATTTAAAATCGGCTGGTTGGCCTGCGTAATGGGTGCCGCCAATAATATGGCACTTCAGGGTTGCCTATTGGCACTGCTTATCGCAGCAATCTCTATTAAGCAGGCGCCCAATCCTCGTTCAGAGATAGTGTTTGTCGGTACTGTGGCGGCGATTGGTCTGCTGTGGGAGACTCTGGTGGTCTCTCAACAGTGGATGGTCTATGCCAGTCATTCAACAGCGGGCGATGGGATTGTTTTCGCACCCTACTGGCTGGTAGTGATGTGGATACTATTTGCCACCACTATCAACCACTCCCTTAGCTGGCTGTTGCATCGTCCTCTGGTTGCCACGCTGATGGGCGCTGTATTTGGCCCCATGGCCTTTATAGCCGGCGAGAAATTGGGCGCTGTAGTGTTTACCGATCAGGTCGCTGCAATGCTATTGTTGGCTCTGGGCTGGGGAATTTTAATGCCCCTAGTCTGCGTCCTCGCTAAGAACATGGTAGATACCCCTGAACAGGCGAGTTAATTCCGATTGGCTGGTGATATAGGGCGGCATCACATACACTAGCTTACCGAAAGGGCGTACCCAAACACCCTGGTCGACAAATTTCCTTTGTATCTCTGCCACATTAACCGGTTCTTGCATCTCGATTACGCCGATAGCACCCAGTGCACGAATGTCGGCGACCGCGGGCAACTCGGCAAAGGGTTCTAATTCGACGCGCAATTGGTTTTCCAGTCGTTTAACGTCTGCCGCCCAGTCTTGGCTCAGCAATAGGTCGATATTGGCATTGGCCACTGCACAGGCCAGCGGATTGCCCATAAAGGTCGGGCCGTGCATAAAACAGCCAGCCTCACCCTCGCAGATACCGCGACTGACTCTGTCACTGCACAGGGTGGCAGCCAGGGTCATATAGCCACCGGTCAGGGCCTTGCCGAGACACATAATATCCGGTGCTATCTGTGCCCACTCACAGGCAAATAACTTACCGGTGCGACCAAAACCGGTGGCGATTTCATCGGCAATCAACAGCACATCGTACTGGTCGCAGAGTTCCCGAACCTGTTTTAAGTAATTGGGGGAGTAAAAGCGCATACCGCCTGTGCCTTGGACGATCGGCTCGAGAATTACCGCAGCCAACTGCTGGTGGTTGGTTTCAATGATTGATTTAAATTCCGCGATATCGCGGTTATCCCAGGGCTGATCAAAAGCGATCTGGGGTATGGGTGCAAACAGATGAGCGGGCATTACCTGTTCAAACAGGTGGTGCATACCATTCACCGGATCACAGACCGACATGGCGGCGAAGGTATCGCCGTGATAGCCACCGCGCAGGGCAAGCAGTTTATTTTTATGGGTTTGTCCCTGAGAGATCCAGTACTGAAAAGCCATCTTGATAGCGACTTCAACACTAACCGATCCGGAGTCAGCCAAAAATACCTTGTCTAACCCTTTGGGGGTCAGCGCCACCAGTTTCTCGCACAGTTCCACCGCAGGCTGGTGGGTGATGCCGCCAAACATCACATGGCTCATTTTTTCCAGCTGCTGTTGGGCGGCACTGTTGAGTGCTGGATGGTTATAGCCGTGAATCGCACACCACCAGGAGGCCATACCATCTATCAAAACCCGTCCATCGGCTAGGTGTAGATTGACGCCCTCCGCCGAGACTACTTCATAGGCGGGAATTGGTTGGGTCATGGACGAATAGGGGTGCCAGACATAGGTCTGATCTTTAATTAGCGTCGATGAGAGTGGTTGGGGGGACGAGTTCAAGGTAATTAGGCTCCACAGTTGGCCAGTAGGCACCAGTTGGTTGCAGAGAGTAACCAAATAGCCTATCTAAACCAAGCAAAAATTGCCTTTTTTCAGGGACGACTTGATAGGGTTTTTAGGCTGCAATAGTTGGTGATAGCGCAGTATATCTCTACAATAAGCGCCTTTTATAAACCGGTGTATATAGCAGTGGATAATCGACGGGATGAACTGGAAGCCAATAAACTGCAGAAGCGCCTCAGGCGCAATGTGGGCAAGGCGATCGAGGATTATAAGATGATCGAAGCGGGGGACCGCATTATGGTGTGTCTGTCCGGTGGTAAGGACTCCTATGGCATGCTGGATCTTCTTAGAAGTCTACAGCGCAATGCGCCAATTGATTTTGAGCTGGTGGCGGTCAATTTGGACCAAAAACAACCCGGGTTTCTAGTGGATGTGTTGCCCAGCTATCTGGACAGGCTGGATATTGAATACCATATACTAGAAAAAGATACCTACAGTATTGTCACCAGTAAAGTCCCCGAAGGTAAGACATTCTGTGGTCTCTGCTCGCGACTGCGGCGCGGCACACTCTATGGATTTGCCCAGCAGATTGGCGCCACTAAAATTGCCCTAGGGCATCACCGCGATGATATTGTCGAAACCCTGTTTCTGAATATGTTCTATCAGGGCAAGCTCAAGGCCATGCCGCCCAAGCTATTGGCAGATAATCAGAAAAATATTCTGATTCGACCGCTGGCCTACTGTCGCGAGTCCGACCTGCAAGCGCTGGCGGAGCTCAAACAGTTCCCGATTATTCCCTGTAATCTCTGTGGTTCTCAGGATGGACTCCAGCGTCAGGTGATCAAATCAATGCTCGGTGAATGGGAACGCCAGTATCCGGGTCGCATCGATACTATTTTTAATGCCATAAAGCATGTATCCCCATCCCAATTAGCGGATACCGATCTATTTGATTTTGCTGGGTTGCAATTGCAGCGGTTGGGTGAGATGGATTCTGAGCAAGAAGCTGACGCACAGATTCCAATACTTAATATTTAACAGCCCCGCAATGGCTTCTTGGCATTGTGGGTTGAAGAACTCAAGTGATGCGTGGCATCACATCTTTTCCATCACTTCAATACCCAACAGCTCCAAACCCTGAGCTAGCACCTGAGCGCTTAGGGCGCTAAGTTGTAGCCTGCTGTCGGCAATTTCCTGAGGTACACCGTCTTTGAGAATAGGGCAGTGCTCATAAAAACTCATAAACTGGCTGGCCAGCTCGTAGAGATAGCTGCACAGGCTGTGGGGGTAGCAATCTGCCGCTACCTGATTGAGGGTGTCGTTAAACTGCAGAAGTTTTAGTGCCAGTTGCTTTTCATGGGAGTCGCCAATGGTTATTGGCGACGAAAATAGTTCACTGTCTATCTGCGCTTTGCGGAAGATGCTGCGAATTCGGGTGTAGGCATACTGCAGATAGGGCGCTGTATTGCCCTCGAAGGAGAGCATGCCATCCCAGTCAAAGATATAGTCATTGGTGCGGGTTTTACTTAGATCCGCATATTTGATCGCTCCGATGCCCACTTTGCGAGCGATAGACTTAATTTCTGTGTCGCTGAGCTCGCTATTTTTCTCCCTGACCAGCTGAGTAGCGCGCTGTTCAGCTTCCACTAGCAGTTCTGCTAGTTTCACGGTGCCACCGCTGCGGGTTTTGAAGGGGCGGCCATCGCTGCCCATCATGGTGCCAAAGGCGTGGTGCTCAAGACTGACGCCTGGTGGCACAAACTGCGCTTTGCGGCCGGTGATGAACACCTGCTTCATATGCAGCGATTGGCGGGCATCAATAAAGTATAGAATGCGGTCCGCCTGCAGTTGCTCAACTCGGTATCGCAGGGCGGCCAAATCGGTGGTGGCGTAGAGAAAACCGCCGCCAGACTTTTCAACGATCATCACCGAGGGGTCGCCATTCTTGTCTGCCAGCTCCTCGAGAAACACTGCTTTGGCGCCTTCGGAGTCTATGGCTATATCCAGCTTGCAAAGCTGGTCTACCACTTGCCGCAGATCGTCGTTGTAGGCACTCTCCGGCTTGATATGCTCTGGCCCCAGGCCGACATTGAGCTGTCGATAAATAGCCAGATTATGTGCCACAGAGATATCGATAAATTGTTGCCACAGTTTGCGGCACTGGGCATCGCCAGACTGCAGCTTAACCACGTAGGATCTGGCGGTATCAGCGAAGTCTGGATCTTGATCAAAGTGCTTTTTGGCTTGTTGATAGAACAACTCCAGGTCGCTGAGAGCCAGTTCCGCCTGCTCGCCTTCGCCCAGTTGCAGTTCCAGTTCGGCGATCAGCATGCCGAACTGCGTGCCCCAGTCGCCCATGTGATTTTGACGGATAACCCGGTGACCTTGGTGTTCTAGTAGGCGCGCCAGTGCATCGCCGATAATCGTCGAGCGAAGATGACCTACATGCATCTCTTTGGCTAAATTTGGTGCTGAGTAATCGACCACAACCGTCTGTGGCTCAATGCTGGATGTATCGATGCATTTTGGTACTGCGGCAGCCAGATAATCACTGCTCAGAGTAATATTGATAAAACCTGGACCAGCTATTTCTAACTTTTCGGCAATACCTTCGAGATCTAGGGCGTCCACTATTTGTTGTGCTAGATCGCGCGGATTGATCCCCAGCCGCTTGGCTGCACCCATGGCTCCATTGGCTTGATAATCACCGAATTGGGGCTTGCCGCTGAGATTTAATAGCGGAGAGCATTCCTCTGGAATGCCGATAGATTGCATGGCCTGTGTAAATCGGCTGTTGAGTAATTGTTTTGCACTCATGGGTATGGGTCAGTTTGTTTCATTATTCATTAGGGGCTGAATTGTAGGTTTTGATAGACTGAAAGCAAGGATAACTTGCAAAAATTACGCTTATTGATATTATTTATGGGTCTTGTCATCATTCAGATGGCGCTCAGTTTATCTTTGTCAGTTTCACGGTGTTGTTAATGGACTCACTTTTGATTTCCCAAGGGCTCGACCTAATGCTCTTTGGTATGGGTGCTGTTTTTGTATTCCTCACGCTGCTGGTGGCAGTTACTGGTGCCATGTCGACCACAGTATCCAAGTTTGCCACCCCTCCAGTTGCCGAACCTGCCGCAACTGCACCGAGCGCCGCTAATCAGGCGGTTGATCCCAAGGTGATTGCGGTGATTCAGGCGGCAATTGATCAGCACCGCGGCCGCTAGGTCAGTCAATTCGAAGTAGTTTTTATGTTGTCAAAAACCCGTTAGTTTATTTTAAGGACACTGATATGCCCTCAAACAAATCTGCCGTTGGTATCACTGAAGTTGTACTGCGGGATGCCCATCAATCGCTGTTTGCAACCCGTATGCGCATTGATGATATGTTGCCGATCGCCGAGAAACTTGATCAGATTGGCTATTGGTCGATGGAGTCCTGGGGCGGAGCCACCTTTGATGCCTGTATCCGCTACTTGGGTGAAGATCCCTGGGATCGTATACGGGAGATCAAGAAGGCGATGCCCAACACGCCGCAGCAGATGCTGTTCAGGGGGCAGAACATACTGGGCTATCGCCACTATGCCGATGATATGGTAGAGAAGTTTGTCGAGCGCGCTGCGATCAATGGTATAGATGTATTCCGAGTGTTCGATGCCATGAACGATATGCGCAATCTGGAGACCGCGTTGCGCGCAGTCAAGCAAGTGGGCAAGCACGCTCAGGGCACGATTTCCTACACAGTCAGTCCAGTGCACACCATCGACCTCTGGGTCGATCGGGCGCGCCAACTGGAAGATGCCGGTGCAGATTCGGTGTGTATCAAGGATATGGCCGGCCTGTTAACGCCCTACACGGGTTTTGAACTGGTGACCAAGCTGAAAAAAGCCCTGTCAATTCCAATTCAGTTGCACGCCCATGCCACCACCGGACTATCCACTACCACCATTACCAAGTGTATAGAGGCGGGGATTGACAATGTGGACACGGCAATTTCATCCATGTCTATGACCTATGGCCACTCGGCTACTGAGTCGGTGGTTTCAATTTTTAAAGGTCAGCCCCGGGATACCGGCCTAGATATTGAGAAAATCGAAGAAATTGCTGCCTACTTCCGAGAAGTGCGCAAGAAATATGCGCAATTTGAGGGCTCACTGCGCGGTGTGGATTCGCGAATTCTAGTAGCTCAGGTGCCCGGTGGTATGTTGACCAATATGGAGTCTCAGCTGCGCCAGCAGGGTGCCGAGGACCGTCTCGATGAGGTGTTGGAAGAAATTCCCCGCGTGCGTGAAGATTTGGGTTATATACCCTTGGTGACGCCGACTTCGCAAATTGTCGGTACCCAGGCGGTTCTCAATGTGTTGACTGGAGAGCGATACAAATCGATCTCCAAAGAAACTGAGGGCGTGTTGCGCGGTGAATACGGTGCCACCCCAGCGCCAGTTAATTTGGAACTGCAAGCCCAGGTATTGGAAGACGGCGAAGAGGCAATAACCTGTCGTCCTGCCGACAACCTGGTTCCGGAATTAGAAACCTTGACAGCGGAATTGCAGGAATTGGCGGTAGAGAAGGGCGTCGAGCTGACCTCGGGTGAAGGTCAGATTGACGATGTGCTCACCTATGCGCTATTCCCCCAGGTGGGATTGAAGTTCCTGCAAAATAGAGGCAATCCCGATGCCTTTGAGCCAGTGCCCACTGGCGCCGCTGCAGTAACCACCAATGATGCGGGAGAGGAGATTTACACCGTTGAAGTAGAGGGCAAGTCCTATACCGTAACCGTCGCAAATGGCGGTGATATCAGTGGCATAGTCTCACTGGATGGTAGCGCATCCGAGTCTGCTGTCGCTGTGCCCGCTACTGGCGGTGAGCCGGTCAATGCGCCATTGGCGGGTACCGTGGTCAAGGTGCTGGTCAAACCCGGGCAAAAGGTCGCTGAGGGAGAGACTATTTTGATTCTCGAGGCCATGAAGATGGAGACCTCAGTCAGTGCGCCCAGTGATGGCACTATTGTTGAGATCAAAGTGCAAAGCGGTGATAGTTGTGGGGTAGGTGACCCACTGGTGACATTGGCATAGGAAAACAGCATCGATGGATAATCTACTGAGTTTATGGGCCAGCTCTGGCCTTGCCCAACTGGCAATGGGTCAGACTGTGATGATGTTTGTCGGGCTGGGTTTGCTATTTTTGGCAATTAACAAGGGTTTTGAGCCGCTGTTATTAGTGCCGATTGGTTTTGGTACTATTTTGGCCAATGTACCGGGTGCCGGCTTTGATGCCGCGCCAGTCTATGACGCACTGGGAAATTTAGAGAGCCCCGGTGGGTTGCTCTACTATATTTATCATGCAGGTATTGAAACTGGTCTTTTCCCCCTGATAATTTTTATGGGGGTCGGCGCGATGACCGACTTTGGTCCGCTGTTGGCCAACCCCAAGACACTGCTGTTAGGTGCCGCTGCTCAAGTCGGTATCTTTACCACTGTTGTGGGCGCCGTAACCCTGAGTCACTTTGGTATTTTAGATTTTTCTATTCGCGATGCCGCTTCGATTGGCATTATTGGCGGTGCCGATGGGCCCACTGCTATCTTTGTCACCAGCAAGTTGGCTCCAGACCTGCTCGGAGCTATTGCGGTGGCCGCCTATTCCTATATGGCGTTGGTGCCAATTATCCAGCCGCCAATTATGAAGGCGCTGACCACACCCGCCGAACGGCAAATTACCATGCAACAGTTGCGACCGGTAACCACCGCCGAGCGCATTGTATTCCCGCTGACGCTGTTGGTGCTGGTGGCAATGCTGCTGCCGGATGCGGCGCCGCTATTGGGTATGTTCTGCTTTGGTAACCTGATGCGCGAATGTGGTGTAGTCAATCGTCTCAGCGATACTGTTCAAAATGCATTGATCAATATTGTCACCATCTTTTTGGGATTGGGTGTGGGTTCAAAAATGAGTGCCGATAAGTTTCTCAACCCTGAGACTATGGGCATATTAGGGCTGGGTGCGGTTGCATTCTGTATCGGCACTGCCTCAGGGGTATTGATGGCCAAACTAATGAACGCATTTTCTACCAACAAGGTGAATCCGCTGATTGGTGCCGCAGGGGTATCGGCAGTGCCTATGGCGGCCCGTGTGGCCAATAAGGTTGGCCTGGATGCCAATCCGCAGAATTTCTTATTGATGCACGCTATGGGCCCCAATGTAGCCGGTGTGATCGGCTCTGCAGTGGCTGCTGGGGTAATGATCAACCTTGTTAGCGGTATGTAATGGGCCCTGTCGAGCAAGTTATCAGGCGCAAACTTGAGGATCAGTTGGCCCCGACTTTTCTCGAGGTAACCAACGAGAGTTCAATGCATTCCGTACCTGAGGGCTCTGAAAGCCACTTTAAGGTGGTGATTGTCTCCGAGCAATTCCAATCTAAGCGCGCTGTTCAGCGCCATCAATCCATCTATTCAGTGCTGGCTGAACAGTTGCAGCAATCCGTGCATGCTCTGGCATTGCATACCTATACCCCCGCAGAGTGGCAGGCGGCTGAAATTGCCCCCCAATCACCTGCCTGCTTAGGTGGCAGCAGCGAGTCAAAATAGCTGTAAATTGTAGCTTTCAGCCCAGTTTGCCATTGTTTGTGAAGTTTTTCATAGAGGGTGCCGATTCACCGCATAATTACCCCTATTCAACGAATAACACTGGAGCTGGACACACAACATGCACAAAATCGTTGTTTGGAAATGTTTCCCAGAAAGCATACATTGAAAAAATAAAATTCATCGAGGGGGAGTTATGCGTCAGCAACCGATAGTAAATTCATCTGGCTGGTTCTCAAGTTTTCTACCAACCAATCATTCAAGTGTATTTTTTGCACTGATTTTCTCTGCATTGCTCACTGCTTGTGGTGGTGGTGATGGTTACACAAAAGATTCTTCGCCAGAACCTGGCCTTGATGGCACTCCGCCGACTCTAACTAAAGTTACTCTTACTAATGCTGATACGTCCTGTGCCACTGCTAAACTTGGTGACGATGTCGCAATTTCTATTGTGTCAAGTGAATCCATTATGAAGCCTACAGTAACGATTGGAGGACAAGCTGCGGAAGTGGAAGGCCAAGCCAACAAGTGGACTGCGACTCAAACAATGGTTGCTGGTATTGACGATGGTGCTTTAGCTTTTGATATTGCCTTCTCTGATAACAGTGGTGAGACTGGAACCAATGTTACAGCCTCCACCATTGCTTCAAACGAGGATGCTGAAAAACCAGAATGGGCATCGGTTGAGTATTGTGCAGATGGCAGTTGTGTTGTTCCTTGTTTCACTACCAAAGTTTTTGATTTTGAACATGATGATTCTGTAACTCTAGCCTGGAAAGATATTGGTATAGTTGGCAATACTGACAGAGACCCCGGAACCCTTTCATCAATTGTGCCTGATCCAAGTGCGGGCGCCAGTCGTGGAAATGTAGCCAAGTCCTCAATCGAAGACGGTGGTGCTTCTTATGCTGGTGCTTACTTTATTGCTAGAAATGCGGGAGATGGCGAACTAGCCTTTAAGCTAAACATGTCAACAAATGATGCTGTTGTATCGGTTGATATGTATGGTCATTCGGCCGGATTAGAGATGTGGTTAAAGTTAGAGGATGTCAATGACAGCGGCAAGAGTGTTGTGGCCAGTACCTACACTCAAGGTGATGGAACTGAATGGGAAACGCTATACTTTGACTTCAGTGATCCTGTTGAGGGTCGTATCGACACTACTGTTGTCTACGGTGCCTTCTTCTTAATGTATGGTGGTAATACTGGTGGTAAGCCAGCTGCCACTTGGTACTGGGATAATATTACCCATGGTAATGTTACCAGCGACGGTCCTGTCGCTCCGCCCAGTGAGTTTGCAAAGTGGGGAGCCTTCGGAGGAGCAACTGCCGATGGTGATACCTATGCCTTTCCGACAAGCACTACTGAAAATCCAGTTGATTCTTGGGCTGGGTTTTCAAACTCAAACAAATCTCTCTATCCCTTTAGTTTTCCTCTAGGTGGTAAAATTACCTTTAAAGCAGCAGTTCCCGCTGGTGGATTGGATACGACGGTTAAATTCAAGTTTGAGAAGGATGTACACCCTGATGTTGATCCATCTTTTGAAGTGGATCCAGTTGTTGTCTCTGGTGAAACTGAAAAAGAATATACTGTGGAATTCGCTGCTCGGCCAGATGGGGAAACTTACAAATCCCTGCTTATGTATATCGTTGAGAGGGATTCTTCAGTTGTTGTTAAAGATGTTAAGGTGACGCCAAAGTCTGCAACTACAGCAAATTCTAATCCATACGCTGCATGGGGCGAATTTGGAGGCATGACTGTTGATGGTAATACCTACACATTCCCAGCTGGTGCTGAAGGTTGGGGTGGATTTGCCAATACTAATACTGCGCTCTATCCATTTAATTTTGAAAATGGCGGAACAGTTACCTTTACGGGTGCTGCTGTAGGGGCTGATACCAGTGTAAAATTCCAGTTTGAAAATAAACCGCACCCTGAAAATACGCCAAACTTTGCAACTGATCCGGTGGTTGTGTCTGGAACAACAGAAGCAACATACTCAGCTACAATTCCTGCGCAATCAGCCACTCAGGACTTCAGCTCCTTTATTATGTATATTGTTGAACGTGATCAGGCTGTGACAGTTAAAAATGTTAAGGTAACAGCTAATTAGCGAAACATAATTATAAAAATGTCATAGGGCTTACGCCTGATGATAATGGCCCCAAGCCAGTAATATGGCTTGGGGTTTTCTTTTTAAAGCAGAAATTTTTTGATTGATGCTAGGGTCTGATTAGATCGCTAATATATATTTTTCACTACGCCAGGGTTCTTTAAGTCTTCGCGTTACTACTTCGCTTCCAAAGTTATTGGCACAGAGCTCCACCAGCTCCCAAAATGGTGGGCGCCCTGGATCGGCAATCAAAATATTATTTACGCCGCCTTTACGTGCCTTAGTAATAAGTTGGAGTAGGGGCTGAGTCATTTCATCCCAAAAGCAAATATCGGCACCAATTAGATAGTCATAGACGTTAAGTTCAGTTGTTTTAAGTGATTTAAAATCTCGCTGTTGAAACGGTACGTTGCAATCATTTATTTGTGCCTGCAGAGACAAATAAGGTGCTACGGAGTCATCTATGTCCATCCCAGTTACCTGCGCTTGAAATTTCTTGGCCATAAAAATAGCAATCAGCCCCCATCCGCAGCCTATATCAAGAACTTTTGCACTTGATTTGGGTGGATAGGTATTCAGGTAATCCATCAATACAAAACTGGAGCGCCAGTTCTTGTTGCCATGGGCACTGTGCCCAGATTGCTTGCGTTTAATCTTTCTAACTTCGGGATGTGTTGATTTTAGAGCCTTAACGCCCAGATGCTCAATATAATGATGGGTATTGGTGGTGGCCTGCATTCAAAGCATCTCATAAGGGTTATTTGTATCTAATGCCGTAGTTGTATTAAATACAATATTGGTGTGGCATTATGTCATAAATAGACGCCCTGTTAGGGCAGGTAAATCTGTCAAAATATTAACGGCAAGGTAATCAGCATAGTTTATGGTTGAATCTACATACCATCCTTACTTATCTCTGTTTTATAGGAGCACTAACCTACAGTTTTGGGTGCTTCAAGTGGTGGGTTGGTTTGGTCTCTCTCTGATCAGTTTTATCAGTCTCACTCTCTGGTACAACCAGCAGAGTCCGGCCTATATTGCCCATACATTGTTGCAGTCGGCGATGGGAATTATTGTGTCATGGCCCCTGCGATCACTGTTTAATTTTTTCTGGAATGACAAGTTGGTTTTTCGGTTGTCAGCGGCACTGGCGGGCATTATTGGCTGTTCCCTAGTTTGGACTATCTTGAGAATCATTACTTTTATGTCGATAACTGAGGAGCAGGGTGTCTGGTCTGATTTTGGTGGTTGGTTATTTGGATCGCTGTTGATATTTTTATGTTGGGTGGCGTTTTACCACGGAATTAAGTATTACCAGCTATTACAGGATGAGCATCGTAATCTTTTGCAGATAGCCTCGGATAATCAGTTGGAGCAGTTAAAGCGGTCTCAGGCAGAGACTGTGGCCCACGAGACGCAGTTGAAGATGTTGCGCTATCAGCTAAATCCCCATTTTTTGTTTAATACCCTTAATGCAATCTTAGCCTTGGTGCAGATGAATCAAAATGAAAAAGCCAATACCATGATTGTACAGCTGAGCCAGTTCCTGCGCTATTCACTGGATAATGACCCCATTAAGATGGTGCCTTTGCGGCAGGAAATTGACACATTAAAACTCTACCTAAATATTCAGCAGACTAGATTTGGAGATCGACTGCAACTAGAATTTAATATAAACCAGCTTTGTGAGGATGTGGGCGTTCCCAGTTTGATTCTCCAACCACTGGCAGAAAACGCAATTAAGTATGCCATTTCACCCTGTGAGTCCGGCGGCAAGCTTACCGTGAATGCTAATATTGCCGATAACTGTTTAGTTATTGATATGATCGATACCGGTCCTGGCATAGGGCATGAGGAGAGTCGAATAAAGTTCTCTGGGGTGGGGCTAAATAATACGGTGGAGCGCTTGCACGCTTTTTATGGCGATGAACATGAGTTTAGGCTTGATAATCTGGATGCTGGTGGCTTTAAGGTGAGTATGAAATTGCCTTTAGCTAAGGATATTGGTTAACTAAAAAAGAGATCTATGGAAAAGCTAAAAACTATTATTGTCGATGACGAGCCCCTGGCTCTAGATCTGATGAGGTCATTGCTAGCAGAATTTAACGATATTGAGATTGTCGCAGAGTGCAGTAATGGCAAACAAGCGGTGGAGGCGGCTGTAGAATTCCAGCCCGAGCTGTTATTTCTTGATATTCAGATGCCAGGAATGAATGGATTTGACGTTATCAAGTCCCTGCAGACAGACATTATGCCGATGGTGGTGTTTGTCACAGCTTATGATCAGTATGCATTAGATGCTTTTGACCTCCATGCAGTGGACTATATTTTAAAGCCGCTAGATTTGGAAAGGCTGGCGAGATCGATAGATCGTGCCATCGACCGTTTGAAAAGTGATGTTGATCGAAGTTTTAAAAGTCCTCTTATTGGCGCCATTGAAGATATAGTCAGTAGGGCGGCTAAGGTTGAGGATGCTGAGAAGTCCAATGATAAACTGCCGGATGGAATGAAAAGAAAGCTCTTAGTTCGCGACTCCAGTATTCTCAAGGTGATTCCCTTTGATGACATTGATTGGGTGGATGCGGCCGGCGATTATATGTGTGTACACGCCGATGGCGAAACCCATGTTATTCGAAGTACATTGCGCGATTTGTTAAGCAAATTAGATGATAAAGTTTTCGTCCGCATTCACCGGTCGACTATTGTCAATGTAGAGCGCGTTGTAAGTATCACGCCATTACAAAAAGGTGGCAGCCTGTTACATTTAAGTAATGGAGAATCCCTAAAGGTAAGCCGTAACTACAGAGAGTCAATTCGCAATCTGTTCCAGTAATCACAGGTTCTGCGCTCCGCTATAGACTTGCTCACCCGTTATCACGTTGATCGCATCACAATGGCCTATTGGCGCATTGCGCTTCTCCTATGCATTAATTATATGTCAATCTTAAAAGGCTAGTCAGTCAACCGGCCTCTGTGTCTGAATCTAAATTGGTACACTCACCTCTATGTTAAATATTCTCTCTATTCGGTTAAAAAAATATTCACTAGGATTTATGAGGCGCTCTGCTCAAGGGTATGTGTCGCACCTGTTATTGGCTGGTTTTGTAGTTGTGCTCTCTGCCTGTGGAAAGCAGGAGATCCCCACTTCAATGGACGTTGAAACACGTGTCCAAGAAATACTATCAACTATGACCCTCGAGCAAAAAGTTGGTCAGATGATACAGGCGGAAATTAAGTTTGCCACCCCAGAAGACGTGAAGAACTACCATCTAGGCTCGGTTCTCAATGGTGGTGGTTCGTTTCCCAATGGGAAAAAAGATTCTACGATTGAGGATTGGTTGGCGCTGGCGGACCGTTACTATCGGGCTTCATTGGACACCAGTTCCGGTGGCGCTGGAATACCTATTATCTGGGGAACTGATGCTGTTCATGGCCACAATAATGTCATTGGCGCCACAATTTTCCCTCACAATATTGGTTTAGGCGCAGCTAATGATCCCGCACTTATCCGCAAAATAGGTGAAGTTACTGCGCGTGAAGTGGCTGTCACTGGGATTGATTGGATTTTTGCTCCCACAGTCGCGGTTTCAAAGGATTATCGTTGGGGGCGCGCCTACGAGGCATACAGTTCCGAATCTTCGATTCCCAAAAAGTATGCCAGTGAAATTATTCTAGGTATGCAGGGAGATATTGCAACGCTTCCAGATAATGATGACAAAGTGCTGGCAACCGCTAAACACTTTATTGGCGATGGCGGT
>JACLAD010004526.1_pt1 | contig 16530 bp, 12 predicted proteins | sample 8027901 | NCBI WGS metagenome assembly JACLAD01 (sample SAMN15725071, study PRJNA655200) | protist metagenome | isolation source: fluorescence activated cell sorting (FACS) single amplified genomes of... | place: Spain: Blaines Bay Microbial Observatory, Mediterranean Sea | collected 2016-07-05 | reverse complement strand
TATGGAATCAGCAACATTTTCAAAAACCTCCGCAAGGTCATTCTGGTATCCAGAAGTTCCTATTGGGATTGTGGCAGGTTGAGTAATGAAACAGGCATCATCATTAATCTCATCTAGAGCCCTGCCCACCCTTTGTGCTGAATTAGCCATATCGACTAATTTGTTTGCACCTCTCAAGATATTCCTACTAGCAACCTTATTCATTATAGCAGATAATTGCCTAACCCAGAATGTGATGACTTTTTTGATCTCCTTAAATGGAACCTCAGGATCCTGAAATTGCATTTTTAACTTAATTTGCTGACTAATGAAATCATAGAATTTTTCATGAACTTGCCCAGCATACGAGAAAATAGCCGGAATAAACAAAAATCCATGTTCCTCTGCAATATTATGATATTTTGTCATCTTAGCTTCAAATCTAACATTCAAAGGATTATCAGGGTCATCATCGTGGCGTCTAGATTGCCCATGAATACCAGTACATGCAATATCTAAAATAATTTGCCTACCAGCACCTGGAGGATTAGAAATCAATAAATCAGGTCTAAGATTAGTATTTGCACCAAATAGATTGGTTGGCTCAATACGCACTTGCAATCCAAGAGATCTGAGGAAATAAGCCACAGTATTACGAACACAATTATGAATACCAATTGCTAATCCATCTCTCTTGCAACCAGTAATATGATCACCATATGGATCAATAATTTTAACAATTCCATCACACGAACAAGACGTTGGGAGAGTTGAATCATCATCAATATTCACATAATTGCGCAAAATTGCTAAATTAGGAACCGTATTCCGTCTACAACAAGCAGCAATAAATTCATCCGGCGATAATCGATTGAACTCATTAGACATCCCGGTGTTTAGCCAAGCACCAGAAGAGTTATTACGTAAAGAAACTAAATTTCTATATAACCATCTAGATGGATGATTATGATCATGCATATGATTATCAGCTTGTTCCTTAACATGTTGCATATGATCCAAATAATCCTTTTTGATTACGGAAGCATCGAGGATTGCTTGTCTAGATTTCTTATTAGCGATACCACTATCAAAACGGCCATACATATCATCCTCTATTTGAATGTTTGATTGTTGTGGAGGAAGATCTGTAGAACTAGAATTAATAGCAATAAGCTTATTGAAAAGTGAAACTGATGAAATACATTCATCAAATCCAAGAGAAGGAGCCGCTGAATATTTTCGACGATAACCTTAATCTCAGGTCCATATAAATCAGACCTATTATCATTGATATGAGTTATTTTACCCTGAATATCGAAACGTATCCATCCAGGGAAAAATTTGGATATCTCATGTATAGAAGCAGCCATTGAACATACATATCCAGATAAATGAACAGATCTCATAGATCTCAACGCCATTCCACCTTGATTTATAGGTAATATCACCCTCCTATATAGGGAATGAAGATCATTATGATGGTATTCCATATCATTTTTGTTAAGATTACCATGGTAGGACGCAATTAATTTGATTTGTAAACTTGTGAAATGATGCAATAATTGTTCTGAGTCATATGGGAATTGAGTTCTAAACCAATAATTGACTTTAGAATTGAAGCAGGATCTATGGATATAATATCTTGCTTGTGGATTTGGAAACTCAATTAAGATATTAGATAAATGTTCCAATTGATCTGCCTTTTTTTGAAGAGCATTAGTAATATACTCATTATGACCAACATAAGCTCCTAATACCTTAAAACCCCATTTTTCGGCTCTTTGTTGTTTAAGATAATCATCTTTTTCAGGTTGGCAGTTAGGATGTAATCTAATGTTCTCTCTCAAAATACCCCTATCAGTTAATAATTTGATACGTGTGTTCCATTGGAGATCATTTAAAGGATTTACAGGAGGAGCCATGAGGACTTAGGATATAATGCAGATTTATATATTTTCGAACAGGAGGACAATATGTGCAATTAGTATTGGACATAGTGTAGAATCTTGAGTTAGTTGTAAAGTATGGATTTGTAGTTTGTAGTTGTAGTTTTAGTTTTAGGTTGATTAGTATACAGTTTAAGTTATATTATTATTATTATTATTATTGCTTAGTCATTATTATGATTCTTCATACAACTGTATTTGATAGTCGTTATGTAGTTATTAGATTATTATTATTAGTATTAGTACTAGTACTAGTACTAGTACTATACCTACTTCTATACAGATACAGGAACAGAGTAACAGTAACAGTAACAGTAACAGGAACAGGACCTATGTACTTCTAGGTACTAGTACTAGTAAAGTACTAGAAGTAGTACTAGGTACTGTATACCTATACCTATACCTCCTAGAAGTACTTCTACTTCTGCTTCTATGCTTCTATACCTATGATAGCTAGAGAAGTACAACGTATAATGCACAATATGAAAATAGTGCAGATAAGACCGCCCTACTCTTCATAATCAGTATCTGGTGGTCTCATAGTGCCGATCGGGATGGCATTATGAGGACAACATGATTCTAGGAGTCCAGACATTTCATCTTGAACCATTTTGTCGATTGTGTAATTAGACAAGAAACTTTTCATCGAGTCTTGGAGTTCATTCATTTCGTCCTCATTCTGATTAGCTTGAGTACCAGTGCCTAACTTCTCGAATTCGTACAGATTCGCCACGAGTCTGCTGTAATCAAATAGATCAAACTTCTTGCGTTGCTCAAGCAGATGTAAAAATAAACATCCAGCTATTGCAAAACCATGACCAAATTCATCCTCATTGTTTACTGGTAGATTGGTTTCACCATCAAGTATACAGGCTGGTGTATGGTTTGTTATGTCATCAGCGAGAAAAATGAAATTAAGCATTGACCAAAGTCGATAGAATTCGCCAGTAGTATTTTTGAAATCCAGCTCGTGATCTACCTGATCGTATTCATTTCCCCATTCCTCGTCTAAATGGAGCTCTTTCATACAAGACCCTACATTACGTATAAACACATGCAATAAATATATCTTTTCTGTTGTTCTTGACATAGAGTTGATAACTCTGAAATTAAGTTCCGGTATATTGTTAATAGTTAATGGATCTTTCACCAGCCCATCAATTTCTTCAGCAGCTATCATTACATCGTTGAAGGATTTACCAAGAGGACATGTCTTAGTAAGGGTATCGATATCAATTACACTTTGCGCTCCAGTCATCGCTCGTCTATCTAATTTTGTTACACATGTAGTAGGACACGAAGCCAAGAAAGGTGCAGCAGCCAGAAATTTGTACTGATCAGTGACAACAGATAAGTCATTCAGCATTCGCATGAACGCAAATGCGTTTCCAATCTCTTTAAACGACTGAAACATACTCGTTTTTAAGTCCTCAAACAGAAGCATCTCCTTGAATTTATGAAATAGAGTGTCAAACATTTCTTCGCATTTTGTTCCTACTTTAGGCATTTCCAACGAAGATATATCCTTTCGAACAGCCGCCGAGTATTCATGTAATTCTAACATGTTGTTCCAACAGAAGGTGATACATTCGTCAAAAATATATGGAATGTCTAAGTATGACCCTGACACTCTAAATATATCAACTAGATGATCCTTCGAAAAATTTGATCGTGTCAATTCCACGAATGTGGCATACGCCTTCCCGCATACCTTTCCGAATCCGAAGTGATCATCTTCGTACGGTATGTACTCCGTATTTGATTCAAACGCTTTAATAAGCATCTGAGCCTTCACAAATCGATGCGTGAATATGTTGTAGTTGAAATTTGGAAGTAAATTTCCCATTACATTTTTAGCCAAAAACGAGTTTATGAAGCCTCGTGTGGCCTTCGGATCATACGTCTCGTTATGTTCTTTGAATAAAGATAGAAATGGATCCAGGGTCAAATGTTCTGAAAGCATTGAATGAGTTTCTTCTATTATACTGATCACTAAAGCAAATTCCGTCAGTCCCGTAATACCTACAGCATCTAGTCGTGAAAATGCTAACTCTATGTCGTGTAAAAATAGATTATTTACGTGCTGTTTGATAATGAAATTTAAGTCTATCGTGCGTCCTAGTAATTCTATGCATCTTTGGGCAACAGGAATATCGAATTGACGTTTATTCACTCTCATATTGAGTAATCCCCACAATGTTAACTGGTCTTTGTACACCTTATCTAGCTTACTGTATGCTGCAAGATCCTTGTAATGTGAAAATACATCATTTGATATTCTCAAGATAATTTGGTCAAATACAAGATTTGCTTCAGCCTCGATTTCATCGTACAAATACTGTTGTTTCAGTACATATAATGATTGATATGCAGCGTCATTATATATATCAAGAATATAAAATATGTTCTCTACCAACGGCAATGAATATGAAGTATGAACAATATGTGAAGAACTTTCTGATCGGGAGGTCAAGACTCTTTCTATCATCATGAAGGGCATACAAGCGTCGATAGGAAATTGAATGCAGCGAGTGTTCTCTAAAAAGATTTCCCTGTACCACAAATAGCTTATGTCAGAGACTGACCTCAGTGTACCGCTGAAATCAATCATATACGGATAAAAAAACGACTCATCGTAAAATTCTGAAAAAACTCTGATATCCTCCTCTTCTAAATCTGCTTTCCCCATGAACAGCAACCCATTCCCACCTCTTGCTGGAGAATCCTCACGGCACAGCTTATACACATCCCATCTTAAGTGCTGTAGTTGCAAATAATTAGGACCCACGACTCTAGCTGGATGCTTGGCTGTTATGTCTCCCATCTTTCTACTATAAGCTTTGTAATCTTCGATGGGCTCCTCATCGTCTACCCAATCGGCATTTAATTGCCTTGTCATAAGAATATGAGGGAGCAACCCTCTTTTGCGCTTGTCCATACGATGTAGAACTGGCAACATTGTACCTTGTACTAATTGTTGAATTTCGTGATGCATATGAAACCTCAAAATCGAAGCAAAATCAGCTTTAACTTCATCGAATAAGCCTGATATCGACTTGATCATTCCTATGATATCGGACAACATTGATAGCTCAGTTTTAGTGAAGTTATATTTGAGAATCTTATCATACTCAAATTCTTGGGCAGTAAAATCAGCTTCCATTTCTATCAAGTGCTCCATTGGTGCGGGGTGGCTGTACTTCCATGCCATGGACCGAATAATTACGCTGTTCCATTTGTGTAAATATTGCAGTCCTTCCTTCGTCATGTTGTACACAACCTTTGCGCGTTCGATTGTATGTACATCTAAAGACTTCGTAAATGAGAAATTTTCAATGTTATGTAGAAGCATGATGAGTTTCGGAGCAAATTCCATAAATTCATTTTTAATTCGACTCCATTGGGCACTGACATTATGTATGGCAATAGTTGCATCTGGTACCAGATCACCCCAGTCTTGAGACATTGTGACACGATCAAAATGAGATGACCGCTCAATTACATTCAACAGATTTATCGTGACCTCAAAATACAAAGGGATTATTGGATATCGCAAAAACAATTCGCGAATTTTCGGTACATCAATTTTTTTATATTGAAATACATCTATGGAGTTGTAGACATCAGATCTACCATCGAGTATGAGCATGAAATATGCTATGGAAATGACCAACATGTTGAATTCATCAGGTTTCATGTATGCACCTTTGTCAATTGCCTCTAGACAATAACCTATGAGATCTACCATAACTGACTCGTGACCTGCCACATGTTTAATTTCCTCTTGTAAAGTAAGAAAAATTAAGTTTTTGGCCCTCCGCGGGTCAGGGTGGGATAAAAACATTTGCAGTCGAGATATTTGCTCAACAATGTCATTATTTTCTGACAACGCAAGTTTCTTTGACTGAATGTTGACAGCCTGCTTATATCTTTGAAAGTCATTATTATAGCAAGTTTTTACATCCTTTAAATGATCAAGCTTTATGAATATACCTAGGGCGTTGACTAAGGTACGGTAAACTTGATCTGGTACCGGTTTACCCTTCAAATCATTGGATGCGAGGTATATGATTGCATTTTTGAAGACTATTACAAAACTGCCCACGAATATCATAGTGTCTTTGAGCTTGTTTATCTCAGGTCGTAGCACATCCATGATGCGCTCGTTGTTATCGTCATTACGCTCCATGATTTCTTTCTCTTGAGCTGCGGTGGCATTTGGAGGAGCCTCAGCAGTATTGGCATTCGGAGGTATGGTCTTACTGACTGATCTATACGCGTATAATGTATGTACAAACTTATGGCCAGCACTGAACATGTTGGATATTCTCGAGAATGGCTCCATATCAAAATCTTCGAAGGCAGAATGGAATTTGCCCCCTGTCAGGTGCATTCCAACGGTAGTTCCTACTTCCACAGCTTGACAAGGGGGATGTATACGTGGCTCGGAAGCCTGGTGAGGCACTTTCATCCCTAACTCCTATCAGATTTTATTCGTAAAATGTGTATAGAAGCATGTAAGAGGACAAGAGTTTGTGCGACAAGGATGAGAAGAAAGAGAAAGATTAAGAGCAGGAGCAATAGTAATGGGTATAAGAATTAGGAGTGTGTCTGATAGCTCATGTATTGTATATGAGTGAACGGGCAAATATCTCTGGATATTCATGGCGACGGTAGTCGATGACAGGTTATACCTCCACATTTTCGAGGATAACCTTCTTCAGACTCAGGAGTTCGTCAAAAGCTGCTTCTGCTGGAGATTTGTCCTTCGCGTTCAGGAATGCTTTCATCCTACTAGATAATGTAGGGTCTGCTGGTCGAGAGAGTTACCATCATTCATCAGCAGCATAGCTGAGTGAGAGCTACTTGGAAGGTGTGTGTCGCGTCGGGTAAAGATGATTTTCATGATCGAGATCTATCTCCAGCAGATATTGATTGATCTGCTCGAACGATGAAGATACATCATATAAGAATATGCATACCTGCCTATACTATGTAGATTCTGAACGAAAAACTTACAAACTTCTATTTCAATATTCCTTTTACCAAATACAATGCAAAAAAGTGAACGAAGCAGAAAAGCCCGGTGAGGTGCGGCGCGGGATGGTTCGATTTCCACATGGGTGGGCGGGCAAGCGAGGCATATACTGTAATATGTATGTGTGTGTGCGGCCAACAACTTCTTCGATTATAGCATATGATAGAACATGATATGATGTTTGTAGTGCAACTTGTGAGGAGTGAGGCACTTCATTCATCTGGAACGAATAGAAAAGACATAGAGCCATCTCAGATTGCTTGATCGATTTGTGGAGAAAGATGCTTTCCAAGCTTGTCCTATTTTTACAGCTGATATTGTTGGGTGCTCATGCCTTCAGCGGATTTAAAAAACCCTTTCATACAAATACATATACGTCAACGTCAACTACAAGCTTGCGTGCTGAGCATACACTTGATGGATCCTCTATCAGAGGCGATTTGCAACCATGCAACAACAATTGCTTGGTGAGAGTAAAGGAGTCTGCTGGTGAAACTGTAAGTAGCCTTTTCTTTGCTGTTACCATGGACTATCGATAGTTTTTATTCTCGTGAGTTTTTCATTTACCTCCCTACAACTCCCGTAACTTCAATCTATTCGCCGTGTAGGTTGGTGGCATCTTCATCCCAGACAATGCGAAAGAAAAAGCTACCCAAGGAGTGGTCCTGGCTGTTGGAGAAGGAAGATACCACCCGGACACGGGAAACCTCATGGATATGGTGGTAAAGGTAGGTCAGAGCGTACTGTATGGTAAATATGATGGTGTTGAGGTCGAATATGATGGACAAACGCACCAAATCATTAGAGATGATGACGTTTTACTTACTTTTGAAGGAAAGGAGGCTACAGTAGATTCTGTGACGCCTACGAAGGACAATGTTCTTGTGAAGCTGCCAGTAAAGGAAAAGGCTACCGTTGCAGGCCTCATCGTTTCCACCGCAAAAGAAAACGAAAACGATATTGGAATGAGACCTGATTACGGTGAGGTTTTAAAAGTGGGGAATGGTCGACAAGCTGGTAATGGTGAGGTCATGCCACCACAAGTGAAAGTTGGAGATGAGGTGAGATTCAGAAACTATGCCGGTGAGGAGGTGCGACTTGGGGGCGTTGATTATCTGGTCATCAAGTGCTACGACATATTAGCTATAATGTGATTGCAATTGTCTCATTTTACTGTACCATAGTATTTGATTGCGTGAATGCCACCACTAATAGTGCTAGGTATGTACTACTTACTAGTACTAGTACTAGTACTAGTCTACTTCTAGGTACTAGAAGCTAGAAGTAGTAGTAGTACTACTACTACAGTACTACTTCTACGTACTACTGATATTAGTCTACTATTACTACTACTACCACTGCTACTTCACTCTTCACTGCTCTTCCTTCACTACCTCTACTTCTGTCAGTGGAAAACCACGATGATAATGATAAAGCAGTCGTGTGTAGACTCCTACTCCTACTCCTAGTAGTAGTAGTCCTAGCAGCTAGCAGCGGGATAGCGTGCGTGCGTATAAAATGTTTAAATTTAAAGATACTGTAGACTGTGAATTCGATCCTAATCGAGAATTGAAAGGTATAGTAGATATATACTGTACATATACCTCTATGAAAATGAAAGTCTGGTGTTCTTGTTGTTGTTGTTGTTGTTGTTGTTGTTGTTGTTGTTCTTGTTGTTGTTCTTATCGTCCTATTTCTGAATCGCGACACTGAAAGCGTGCGATTTATTATGAGATGTTCTGCATGTTATCACGATTGTCGTTAGGATATTATTATCCCAAATGAACTGTGTGAAACTGATCATAATTTTTATTGCATCATAAATTGTGCATATTTGTATTATTAGCTATAATTAGTATCTTTACAACTAGTGGTAGATTGTACAATATGCTACACTGGCTTCTTTTTTCTTTAAAATTGTTGTAGATTTCAATAATGATTTTATAAATATTTTTCAAAAATGAAAGTTGTATTAATTACATCTTTGTTTTATATGTCTGTCATATGCTTCAACGTCATGGTATTGTTCTTGTTCGTATTGTCCTTTCTTGATCATCCATGATGGTTTTTCGTAATTAGGATGATCTTTGTTCCAAATAAATTGCCTACAAATGAATCTAGTCATTTTATTATCACTAAGATATCTATGACCTGTTTCTTCTTCTCCCAAGGATTTATTCCAAAGAATCCACTCTGGTTCAGTGGTATCATCCCAAAGAATATTAAATTCTAAGTGAGTTTTCCTCTTGTTAGGGTTTATAAATCTGTGTCCTAGAATGTCATTAATCCTTTAGTCACGATATGTGGACAAGTAGCAGATTTACTCTTGATCAAACGTTTCACGAAATTAAACTTGACATCAATATGCATGGATCTCTCAGACATACCATCTTGTTCGACCATGTTGATTGTTGTGGTATTCTCTCGATAGATAAATTTGCAAACAATTGAAATGTTTAATTTTCCTACAAAAGATTTGATCCATAAGAACTCGCGGCATGTCTCAGCTAACACATATAGTTCTACCTCTGTCGATGGTTGTGCGATCAGAGTGGATCTTTTGCATACGTTGACGAACATGCCAGAGGTTCGACCTAGTTGAAAGCAGTAACCTTAGCAATTTTGTCTCTCTCCTTCTCCAGAATTAAAAGAACTATCTGTAAGTGGATGGGTCTTGGAGATCACCGCTAGCTACAAGACGGACTTTAAGCATCTTGATGAAACCGTCTGCATGAGTGGCTGTCTTCAAAACATAAAGAGGATTTGATGATCTTTGTTCCATTTGGCACATCACTTCTGTTAACAAATTCGAAAGTCTTATCAATTTCTAATGATACATGCTCGGCTTCTTTGGCGGCTAGCCATTGATCACCATTCGGACCCACTAGAGCTTTTCTCATCGAAGTAGGTGTCATGTGATCTAATTTTTGAATAGCGTTAGCTTTAGACACCATAACAATTGCGCCACTGGCACCCGGTACCTAGTCTAGATACTTATACTTGTAGTACCTGTAGCTTGTACAGGTACAGTAGACAGTAGACAGTAGGTAGTTGGTAGTAGGTAGGGTCTAGTTATAGCAGGTAGTTATAAAGTCACCAACTCGTAATATGTAATATCCATCCATACGCACTCGAACTCGAACATACGAATAAGAGGCTTTAAAGGGAGCAGGCGCACCACAAGTGTCGAACCAGGGCAGAGCACACAAAAAAAAATGACCCATTTTGAATATCCAACTTTACGAGTTCACAAAAATTTCATAGGAGACTATTATTGTCATGGGGGAAATTGGACACGCTCAATCACATGTCCTCTCAGAACACCATGGAGTGTTCTTTTGGTGAAGATTCCTTCTTTATTGTCCCCTTATGTCTCTGGATTACCTACTTAGCGATGAAGAAGTCAAGTTTCATATCAGGATTAATGACAATGACAGAAGCATTACTGACTTCGTTAAAAATTGAATAAAAGTATGAGTATGAGTATGAGTATGAGTACAGTATGAGCAGTTGGGAAATCGAAAGACGGATCGATCGTGACAAAGAACAGGTGATACAATTAACAATTAATTAACAATTAACTACAGCATACTCTACACGTATTTAACTACTTCCGTCCAACTGATCCTGGGATATTGGATATCGCTCCTCTTTTTTGTCTTTTTTTTTTGCCTGGGGATGAGCGAGGGATGAAGGCCGTCACAACTTTTCAAAACTTATGCTTTTATGGTTCACAACGGTAGTGAAGTGGTAATAGTAATAGTGATAGCAATGGTAGTAGTAGTAGCAGTAGAAGTAGTAGTAGTAGTAGTAGTAGTAGGAGGAGGAGGAGGAGGAGCTAGGAGTAGCCTAGGGGTAATAGTATGAGTATCTACGAGCTGGAGATGGAGAAATGGTCTAGGGGCAGGAAGTTTGGAGCTGAAGCTAGAGCTAGAGCTAAAGGCATTCCTAGTCTCCAGGGTGTACAGGGTGTGCCATTGTGAAGGACCGTGTCGCTGGTTCCCCTAAGTACCATTTGAACGTCTATCTTTCTATATTTCAGAATGCTCCAATGGATTTTAACTGTGCATGTAATGTACCCTTCATAGCCAATGGCACAAGCCCTGGTGCCTCGTTATCGTCCAGCCCATCATCACACCCACCAACATACTTGCCTTCAAAGAAGATCATAGGCACGGAAGTTTTGCCTATATGACGACCTAAAACTGCCCGAATCTTGTTACCTTCCGTCCAGTTGTCATCTAATTCTACGTACCTTATTTTCTCTTGATTTATCCCCGCGATATTTAGATACTTAATGGCTTTTTTGCAGGCGGGAGAACTCTTCCACATGAACATTACAATTGGTTTCGATTTTGATATTTCAAGTGCCTTTTCTAGTTCCACGTCATACTCATAATCTCCACCAGCGGCTGCGATGCCATCGGCTACAGCCTGTTTGAACGAATCCCCTTCCTGTAGGGCACCATAGGCTCGTTTGAATGCCTTTATCACTCCTAGTTCTCCTTCTTCATCTCCACTTCCTTCCCTCCCGCCAACTTTTGGAACCTTTTCATCAGTTGAATTTATGGGATCTACGGGTCTAAGAGACGAAGATGACGATGACGGCGGAGGCGTTGATTCGTACAGCTTCAGTCCGGGTCTCTTGTCAACAAAACCTGCACTGCCAGGGGGTATCAAGTAGGCTATGCTACAATGGAGAAGGCAAGCCAAAACACAAAGTGACGTGAACATCGGAACCCAGTTCTCGCTTCTTTGTGTCTCTTGACGAGTATTTCGACATGAAGGTTCTCACACGTGTCAAAGAGTCATCGCATTGTGTCGTATCCTGGTTGAAAGTTGGAAGTACATCGTATCTACTAAATTCTCAATTGTTTTATCATATTTCATATACACAGCAGTAAATGTAGCATATAGGATCGAGAGAGAGAGAGAGAGAGAGAGGGTTCGAAAAGGAATGGGTGCATTTTAGCTCCATAGGGAGGAAGGTTGTAGATCTCTAGTTTCGAACTAGTAGAAGAGTGTTACATATTGGAATAATATCATCATCCCCAGAGTTATGAGGTAGTAATATGGTGACTCCCTCCCTCCCTGACTCCCTGACTGATCAAACAAATTATTTTGCATAAATAGAAAATTTCAAAAAATATACCTAATCTAATGATAATCTATTTAAGAATCTATCGATATATAATCATATAGATATAGTCCCTTCCTCTCTGGTAGACTTCAACAACGTACACAGGGGAGGGACACATTCAACAGTTTCATCTGCTTATCAAGATCACCTCTCAACCTTCCGGGAGAATCCTTTCATAGTCATCATTATTCAGCACATGTTCAAGAGACAGGTTAGTAGGTAGATGAATTGCTTTGCTGTCCACGATTTATCCTTGTGCATCTTTACATACTTATCACCCACTGACCTCGGCTCACTCAGACTGGTTTGCAAGGATTTCCATTCCATTATTGATTCCCCTTTGGCTGATCAACGATTGTATCAACCATACTGCCGTATATTACAACAAGGAAAGGTCGTCATTGAGAATTCCATAGGGACAGCGTGTCCTTTGCAATTCCATGTGGAATTGATACCTATACGTAGGCTTGAAGAGATTCTGCTAGGCGCGAAAGTAGATTTGAGTCATGTTTCAGATAATGAACTGCTCACACAAAACAGCAGCAGTTACAATAACGCATATTATAGAACATTTATCTCATTCCTCCTTTTTGGTGCAAGAAGTGTATCCCCACCTCAAGATTTGCCCACTGGCTTTTCCCAGAGACTCAGATCAGGAAGTAAACTACTGAGATGCATCAAGTATCCAGATTGGTCATACTCACTCACTCCATGGAAGGCTAGTTATGTGTTCATCAAAGTTGATTCAAAGCGAAATCAGATCTTACAGTCAGAATTGTGTGGCTTTAAATGGAAGTTTTCATTTAAGTATGATGATTATCCTCCAGACTTTGAATATGTGCAGTTTGGCAGTGATCATGTTTTGAGAAGTATACTGAATAAGAATGAGCAAAGAGTAAATGACATTGCTGATAATGATAATGATGATATAATAGATGGTAGAGAATTTAATTATGCATGGGAATTCCCATGGAAAATTATTACCAAAAGAATAGCATCGAATAGTCCCTATGTGCACTACCCGTACAACAACAACACTCATCACAAATATATTCCCGAACAACACGCCGCGCAGAAGTACATAGATATTTATGCAAGAAAACTTATATCAAAAGTAAAAGTCGATAACTATCCTACGTTGAGTGTTAGTAGACTCGATAATGGACTGTGGCAGCTTGAGAACATTTATGTGACCTTTACTCAAATTGTTGATCACGTCAATACAGATGACCAACAACAGCATAATGTGGCGGATAGTAATTTACTTTACTTAGTTTGAGTGTTGAAGTTTTTCTTGTTCTTTTAGTCCAAATTGATGAATGTAACACGATGATTTAAAAATCATGACCTACGAAGGAATTTTAGCAGGTAGCAGCCAGCGGCCATACAAGTGCACGTATATCTAAAAGTATAAGTGCATGTACATACAATAATAATGTTTAGAGGTATAAAGAACCTTAGCTAGAAAAACGTAATATCTATAAGACACGTAATTGTAATTGAAATAGGTAGGTACACTGTACACTGTACCTGATCAATCATTCATGAATGATCATAATTCATGATGTGATTAATTATTCTGCGCGCAACTTCGTACTAGTACTACGTACTACTTCATATTTATACTTCATATTTCATATTCATAATATAATACCTACTTCTACTTCTACTTCTACTTTTACTTCTACCTACTTCTAGATTATTATAGAGGTGGCTAGAAATAATATTGTGTTCATAGAAGAAAATGATTTTGGATCTCTCAATAATGGAGCGAGCCAAACTTCTCTGAATTAAGAAAAACAACTTCTTTTAATTTTAATTTCAAAATCCAAAAACAGAAGTTCATTCTACACATTCTACAGTATATTTGGTAATATAATCTGTAACATATTCTATCATTATCATTATTATAATGATATGTTACTATCCGTGGCTTTTTAGTGTCATATTATGAATTAGCTACATGGTAAATTACCAGTATTAAGTGTAGTAGTAATACTTGTTAATACTGTCTTTTTCCAATTCTTGTATCAGTAGTATGATAACGACAAAAAAAAAAAGCAGCAAAACTTGAATTAGCGATGCCACATGCTAAATCATATATGATGATTATTAGCTACACATAATGCGTCAGGATACTATCCAAATCTAAGGTTACACTTCAGATTTGGATGAGTATTTTGATATATCATTATGTTTTTTTCAACAAATGTCTTTGGTAGCGATAATGTAGTTAGCCAAATATTCAATTAATTAGCTACACATTCTAACAATGAACACACATGCTAGGTACTAATCAAATTTTCACTTGAAACGTTCACTAGTTTAAGAAACTGGGCAGAAGGGTAGTAATAGTAAGTAGCAATGGGAATGATTTTACTAATAAAAGTTTTAAGCTTTTCTTGTTCCCCTTTACAACCTATTTATTCGCATCTTTACCGCTTACCTAATCAGTAAACAATATCAGTTATATGGCTTATTTCACTATCAATACAAACATATAAACATTTCTTCTTTAGATGATTATATTCAACCATTCATCGAGATATTGGAACAATTTGTTAAAATACAGAATTAGATAGAAGTAATATGTCATATGATAATAATATAATAATATAATAATATAATATCATAGGTACCTAAGTAGCGTAAGTGCTTAGCTGTACCGAATCTAAATGAAAGAAACGAATAAACCCAAACCAACACTCAAAGCACTCACAGACGTTTATACTAAACTAGTTTATATTTCAGATAACAGTTGATAGAATTAATGATTAAGGTAAACTCGTGTCTACTTGCACCTACGTAACCTACATGCACATCACACATATATGCTTCATCAGGTTTGTCCTCAAGCACTTACCTCCGTAAACACTCATCTAAACCAATATTTTGCCATACTACTACTTCTATTTCTATAAATATAGTACAAAGTATACAACAAAACTACAAATACAAATACACAACAAAATTGCTCAATATGTAACAATACAGTACCGTCTAGAGTCGCCCTAGGGACACCAGGTATCAGTATCAGTATCAGTATCAGTACCAGATTAAAGACAAAAGAGATTGTAATAGTAAGTGCCAGCTGGTAGTCTGGTAGTCTACGCACCGGATGATGACGTACAGTAGATATACGATATACTGTACCTAGAAATACTTGTTCTAGCCAGTACTAGTACTACTTCGAAGTAGTACTAGTACTTGAAGCTTAAAGTTGAAGTAGCTGTAGCTAGCAATAGTATTGGTAATAGCAAGATAGCAAAAGCAATTAGAATTAGAATTAGAATTAGCAATATAGAAGTAGCATATAGCAATACCAATGGTAGTGGTAATGGTACCCAGGACGATTGCCTAGAAATAGAACTACTGAGCACCAGATATGGCTGGAGCTAGAGATAAAAATTATGCTGCGCGCATCGACAACGACAACGACTACGACTAGACTTGACTACACTAAGATGTGGAGTCAGCTAGGATAGCACAAAGAGTACGATTCATATTGGCACAGTAATACACATTGGAACACACAAAGTAATACACACAGTAATACACACAGTAATACACATTGGAACACACATAGTAATACACACAGTAATACACACAGTAATACACATTGGAACACACACAGTAATACACACAGTAGTACACACATTAATACACAAAGTTACACACACAAAATATAGATGCAAAAGAAGAAGTACACTTATATAGGAGCAAAACAATACATGATCCAATCATGTACACGGCATATAGGAGAAGACAGACATAAAAACGATGTTCAAACTAACACGTTTTACACACAAGACACAACGTAATTATCAGTACATACAGAGTCAGTGAAGTCTTACCACACCCTGCATGTACATGTAGCAGCATTAGCATACAAAACATAGCTGGTAGAGGATGGATGGTCCATTCACAGCGCACATTAGCGCACATTCAACCCCCCCCTATGCTGATAGTAATGTTGGTCTAGTAGATGTGACTTAGTTGAAGCACTGATAAAATTGTGCCCACGGTACTTTTGCTTCTTGCTACCGATGCTGCGTGTAAATCAACAAGAACATTATATGCCTGTGTGGACGAAGGTCGCAAGACTGGATCAGCACTCCAGCAACGCTCTACTAAATCTACGAACCCCTTTCCAACTGAAATAGTCCGACCATGTATGTCACGAACAAGTGGCGGCCTATCATACTGCTCAATCACCTTTTTCATGAAATCAAGTTTGCTATATCCAGCGAAAGGAGCGACTCCAGTGGCCATTTCATACAAAATCATTCCAAAACTATACATGTCCACCTTTTCATTGTATTTTTCACCGAGGGCTACCTCCCTTGCCATGTAGCGCAGAGAACCTGTGCATCCAGTCAACATATACGTGTCGTCCTGTGACTGCGCTCTAGTGACACCCACACTTA
>JACLAD010002536.1_pt1 | contig 16554 bp, 18 predicted proteins | sample 8027901 | NCBI WGS metagenome assembly JACLAD01 (sample SAMN15725071, study PRJNA655200) | protist metagenome | isolation source: fluorescence activated cell sorting (FACS) single amplified genomes of... | place: Spain: Blaines Bay Microbial Observatory, Mediterranean Sea | collected 2016-07-05 | reverse complement strand
GCCGTCATCGGGGCGCAGGGCAGTGTTGAACTCGGGATCTTCCAAAAGATCCAGCTCCGAGACCAGCTGCTCGAGCAGGCCGCGCGACCGGATCACCTCGACTTCGGTGTTCATGCTGGTGTCATCGGTCGAGACGCCGGACATGACGCTTTCGAGATCGACGACCTGCGGGTTCTTCACCTGCAGCGCAAGCGCCGTAGAGGCGGAATAGCGCGGCTCGGCCACTTGCGTCGCGTAATAGACCCCCGCCGCCAAGGCCAAGGCAGAGCTCAGCAGGATCAGCCATTTGCCGCGCCAGATGGTGCGCAGCAGCGCCAGCAGGTCGATCTCGTCATCCGCAGGCGCATTGGTCTGTGCCGGCGCCGCGGTCACCGCTGCCAGTTGCGGTCGCCCGCGTTCGAGTGCCTGTCCGGTCATGTATCTGCCCCTTGCCGCCTCGGCTCCGCTGTCGAGCGGATCATCTCGTCATGGCCGCGGCCGAGGCATTGCCGCAGCGCTTGGCCTTGAAGGCGTCCTTTTACCGATCGATACACGCAGAACAAGTGCTTTTCCCGAAGCTGAGCGAAAGCAGGCCCAGTCGCGCCAGAACAGTGGAGCCCTGCTTCCATTGGCTACAATACTTGTCTTGCCCGCACGATGACGCTATCGGCGGCGCAACAAACGCTTTCGGTTCGAATGGGTTCCAAACTTTTTCACCGGGCGCGTTGCACATTCCCGCCATGGTAGATAAGCGTTCACCCATGAACATGGACCGCCTCGCCGTCCGTCCACCCCCGAGATCGCCCGCGAGTCCCGGTGCGGCAGCCGTGGCGGCGCGATGATCCCCGAGGACATCCGTTTTCGCCTGCTGCGGCTTCTCGAGGCCGAGCCGAACCTGTCGCAGCGCCAGATCGCGGCCGAGCTCGGACTGAGCCTGGGGCGGGCGAACTACGTGCTGCGGGCGCTGATCGAGAAGGGCCAGCTGAAGGCCGGCAATTTCCGGGTCTCCCGCAACAAGCTGGCCTATGCCTATCTTCTGACTCCCAGCGGGCTCGAGGAGAAGGCACGGCTGGCCTCGGGTTTCCTGAAACGCAAGCTGGCCGAACACGCGGCGCTGCAGGCCGAGATCCAGGCGTTGCAGCGAGAGATGGGCGGGGCCGCGGAGAGAGACGTCGAGACGGACGGCCGATGATTGGTCTTATCGGACCTTCAATTTCCAGACATACCGGACTATTGGAGGCAGGTACAAGCTGTGTAGAGTAAGCACCGCAAAATAAGTCAGTATACCCTTTCAAAAAACTACTATCATAAAGCCATTCCGTATAGGTCAGCGAAGAGGTAGCGGCTTCGTTTCTTCTGAGATATGCCACGAACCCGTTTTGAAAGGGTCCCCTTATCTAGGGGCGCGAAGGATGATGAGCTAAAAATAATGCTAAAACTGATTATCCTTCTTGTCATTGCGCTGTATGTCGCACCTCTCTCGCTCGTCGTGCTAGGCTTTGGAGTAGATGAGTTTCTTTTCTTGGCGTCCCTTTCTATTTCTAGCTTCCTTGCAGCTTGGCTAGTCTACGCAACGCCAACAGTTAGTGGAAATCCAAAGTCAGCAATAGATCACTCAGATCGCTATGTAGCGCCACGTTCCATTATATACATCTGCATGGCGTCCTACATAATCTTTAAAAATGCAGATATTGCCGAGCTGATCGCCGGACTTGTGAATGGTAGCCTCCCTGAGATCATGCTCAATAGAGCGATTCAGCGTTACTCCGGGTCCACATCTAGCCTCTCGCTAGGGGCCCAGCTGGGCACTATGACGATGTTCATTCTTTTCACGGGACTAGGTAGTCGAGTAGGAGTGGGAATTGGGAGATCCAAACGAGAAACCTACTTTTTTGTTATGTTCATTATTTTTGTATTCTTTGTGGAATCCATGGCGCTTGCGAGGGCAGGAATTATGCTCGCGCTCGTTTGCTTTGCGACCGAAGCGGTCATAAGAAAAAATACTTGGCTTCAAAGACTTACTATACACCGTTACGTTAAAATTGGTGCGTTGGGGTGCATCATTGCATTGGGCGTCTTTATGTTTTCCGCCTACTTCCGCGTGTATCAAAAAGATAACACATTAGAAATACTTTATGAGAAATTTGCACTCTATACGATCGCCTCTTACGATCTGTTTTTTACCTGGCTGAACGCCACGTCCGGTGAACCGCCCCAAGCAGGAATCAATACATTTACTTTTATTTGGAAGTTTCTGGGCATGGAGGTGCAACAGGGATACTACAGCCCCATGCAGAGCAGATTTGGGTACGGCAATATCTACCTGAATCTACGAGGTTTGGTCCAAGACTTCGGCATTGTCGGTGCAGCTCTTTTTTTCTCGAGCGCTGTGTTCACCATTGGTCTCGCCACCTACAATAGATTAGGTTCAGTTCGATTCTTCATTCTCAGAGCTTTCCTTGTTATCCTCTTTTTTCCATTAATATCTCCATTCAACTTCGCAAATTTCGCAGTCGCGTTCATATTCAGCGGCGCGTCCCTTATTGCTTTCGACGCAATGTCGTCAGCCAGACGGCGCTCTAAGGTGCTTTTAGACCGCCATGAAAATGCTTTACTACGCTGACTAGATGATATGCCAGACTTTGAGGAGTGGGGCGGAATATGCTTCGGACCCATTGTTCTTGAAGCGAGGCGTCATTCACATTCTGCAAAGAGCATGACGATGTTGCGCAAATCAGCCTCGAGCATGACTGCCCCCTTTACCACTTTTTAGCTGATGGCTTTGACCTCGGCCCCGTCTGGGACCGAGAAGCGGGTCATTATGGCGATGCTGGTCTGGATTTCGGCGGTTTGACGGTGGGGGTCAGGTGACATGATCTTTTCACCGAAAAGCTTCAGGCAGTTCACCTGGGCCTCGTCCCGACTTCGGACGTGATATCCGGTCCACTTCGTCCAAAGCGCTCGTCTCAGGTGCCTGATCGCCCGCAGGAACTCGCTACGTGCGGTGGCGGCGAGACAGTCTTCTTTCTAGGCGCGACCATTGCGATGGATCGGTATGACAGCGGCGGCGCCTCAATCGATGGTCGCGCCATGGCATCATCGCGTATCATAGACACCGTCTGCGGGAACCGTGCCGATCACCTCCTCCGGCGGGACCTATGCCGGCAGCCGGCTGTCGCCTTGGCGGCTTGAGGTGAACTCATCTGCGGGAACACCCCCGGTGCCCGCATCCATGGCGATGTGGACCTTACGCCGTTGTCTCCGACGCGACGGACCGTGTTTGCGGGCCTGCCATTTGTCATTCCCCGGAACTTGATAGCGGTAGTGTCGACAAGCTGGTTCAAAGGCTATCCTGACGTGCGATGCGGAACCTACACTGCAATTCGTGCCTGCCGGCGGCACAGCGTCAAGTAGTCCAGAACCGGCCAGTCAAGCCCTGCCATCTCAGTCAGGCTTTCGACCGGCTCTTCCGTCTGCCGGGTGCGGAAGACGGAAGAGAACTTCCAGAGTGATGCATGTCTGGATCGCAGCGTCCAAGAAGCTCTCGGTCCGTCTACGCTTCCCAGTCTTGCCGGCATTCCAGACCATCTCGGAATCGAACCAAACCGACAGCGAGACGCGCTTGCACAGCGCCACGTTGTAGTCGGATCAGGTCGTCGTGTGGTCGCGGATCGGGGAAGGCGTCGGCATTCCTTCGAGCTAACTCCCAAAACACGCTCATTGCATCCCCCTCACCGAGAAGTGCAACAGCGTCCTGATTAATATCAATGGGTCAGGCTCAAAACATCTAAAGCGAACCGAAGATTCAAACAACCTGAAAAGAAAGATTTGGCTAGTCGCATGAAGCCGAAATCAACTCGAAGCCTAGTGTCCGTGATAATGCCCGCATTCAATGCGGAAAGGTACATTCATGCATCAATAGGAAGCGTACTTCAGCAGTCATATGCTTCTTGGGAACTGATAGTAATTGACGACTCGTCCAGCGATCGAACGGCAGATATAGTATCAACATTAGCGGCGCAAGAGCCACGGATCCGACTCCTAAAGCCCGCAGAGAAGCTACGTGCGAGCGGCGCGAGAAATTTGGGGCTTCAGAGCGCCCGGGGAAAATACGCAGCATTTCTCGACGCCGATGATTTATGGATGCCTGAAAAACTAGAGGTGCAGATCCAGCACGCAGAGGCCTCTCACTCCCCTTTCATAGCCTCTTCTTACCAAATCATTAGTACCGAAGGACAGCGGATTAGATATCAAGAGATTGGAGAAGATATATCTCTCTCCGACGTCTTAACTAAGCGAGCTGTCATAGGGTGTCTGACTGTCTTCATTGAAGTAGAGAAGTTTAAGGGAATGCAGTTCAGGCGCGACCTAAAGTCAGCCGAAGACTATGAAATGTGGTGCAGAATGATTGCAAGGTGCAAAACGTTGAACCTTCAGCCCCTGGGAATACCTAGGGCCCTAGCATCTTATAGAGTGCATTCCGGAGGAAAAAGTAGCAAGAAACTAAAGCGCATTCCACTGCACTGGCATATATATCGCCACTGCCTGAATATGAGCAGAGTTGAGGCTGCGCGATCCTGTATGGGATATGTAATCAACGGTGTAGCTGACAGAATGCCGATGTTTAACGGAACCCCATCTAAGGACATGGCACCATGATGCGTAAAACCAGTGCTACTACATATTTTGGGGGCGTTAACTATGGAACATCCCACCTGATAAAACCATGGGCAAATAGTATACGGAAAACATGCCAGAGCGGCCGCATCATACTTGTGGACAACTTTTCAAGCGCCGCGGAAAGAGAAAAGTGCCGCACCATCTGCGCAGAGGAAAGTATCGGTCTAATTGAGTGCGGCAACATCGGCTATGGTTCGGCGCTAAATGAAATTATAGAATATGTTACGGAAAGATTTCCGCCAGCACCGGACGATCTATTCTATATAGGAAACATAGACATATCATTTCAGTTGATATCGGAGCCTAGGTCACTTTCCCCCACAGCCTTTATTCCATCAGCGATGGAAGGCAAAAGGAATAGAAACCCATTCCTGACAAGCGCCCAACGGCGAATGCTACCACTTCACCTCCTGTCGATTAAGCTTAGATCCCCGCTTGTTTTGGGTTTAAGCATACTTGCGCTGAAAATCATTGGCTTTCTTCCATCTAGGACCTGGGCGACTCACGGGTCTCTTTTTTGCTTTAACGCAGCGACTGTAGGAAAGACCCCAATCTTTAACAGAGAAACATTTCTATACTCTGAAGAACTTGAGTTCGCGAGCTATATGAGCTCAATAGGCGCGCCCCTCTTAGTATCAGAGACAACTTATTCACACACGGCCCACGCCGCGACCGGCAAAATAATTAAAAACAGGAGTGACTTCTTTCGTATTTGGGAAAGCTCGTTTAGAAACTGGAGAAGCAGATGGTCTTGAGCGACGCAGCCGCATTTGCGGGAGCCATGATAGGCATAGCTTTGACTTTTGAGACCTGCGGAGTCTGGTTTAGGCTAGTCGGCGCGGCAAATGGTGCGCCAACTGTTGGCTACTCATCGCACGTTCGCATAGCAACAGCCGGCCGCTTCTTTATTCTACTCGGCGCGCCGCTCATCGGTTTCCTAGTGGATCAAGAAGCTTCCCGCCAAGACATCGCGCGTGCAGGGCTTATCGCATTTGGAGTATACCTAGCCTGCATTGCTTCCTCCTCCTTCGCAGGCGGACGGTTTTGGCTTGCATTATTTCGCAAACTTAATCCGAAGTTCAAGGGGGAGGTATGTCCCTCCTTACGTGCTCCGAGCTCTGCGACCCCTACATTCTTCTTCTTATCATCGCTCTCGTTTCTCTTTACCGCTTCTGGTATCTTGGGTGTGAACTTGCTTGCGACGATATTCTACGATAGCCGCGCTATGCTGGTTCAGCTTGCTACTGCCGTAACGATGCTGGGAACCTTGATTCATGTCTTTTTTATTGATCCGGCCTTGGCTCGCACTGCCGATGGCCATACAGAAGATCTCAGTTCTTTAATTTCATCATTTATTATTGGGAGGTCAGCATCTGCAGTATCTCTTTTGGCAGTATATGGAGGTATCCTAGTTGCCTAGACATGGAGCTGTATATCTCCGGTTGGCTGGCGGGCTTGGAAACCAGCTATACCAGTTTTCTTTCGCCAATCTCTTATGTGAGAAACTCAACATTCCGGACCTCGTTGTTTCTATTTCGGGCATGCGTAAGTATCCTGAGGTCTGGGGTCTCCTATTATTCAATGTTATTGATGTTCAAAAGTTACGTCCTCGAGTCGTGCTGCGTCCCTACATTGGATCAGAGTTGCGCCTCCCTAAGATCATGCCGCGCAACCCTTTCGCCCGCCTTGGCCTGCATCTAGTTTCTGATGCCAACTCGTCCGTTCTTCCTGTCCGAATCCCCGCCGCAGCATCTGATCCGGGGCGAAAAAGCTTCATTTATCTTGATGGGTACTTTGAAAAGACGCCTCTTCGCATTGAGGCCGGCGAAATTATGAGGCGCCGTCTAGATGATGGCCTTTTATCGCTTAATCCAAGTGAAAGTTTGGTCATTAATATTCGGGGTGGCGAGTTGAAGAAACTAGGACGAACTGGGCTTAATGACCGAGAGTTTTTCTTGAATCATGTATCATCGGCCCTTTTGAGCAACCCTCGACTGACCCCTCGGGTTATTACTGATGATCCTGAATTTGCTTCCGACCTTCTTCGGCCAGTTCTCACTAGTCCGAGTATAGCTGACCCGGATCCAATAGGCAATTTCCATGAGATTTATGCCTCCCCTTTTAAAATACTTTCTAGATCTACTTTTTCAAAGTGGGCCGGCTTCTTAAGCGAGGGACGTAGTATTTGTATCTACCAGGATCCGTTTTGAGACACTATCGCCTACCTTCCGCCTAGCAATCTGAGAGATTTCTGCAGTCCTAAATCTAAGTGCCGCCCAACTCTCAAAGCGCGTGTGAATATGTTAAGTCCGATGAGTTGGGAAATGGGTCTCTTTAATGCGAATTTGCAGTTCATTATGATTATCGCATCCTTGCCGGATCGGCGGCGGTGGTCATTCAGCGTATTCTGAATGCTATGCTGAACTGTCTGCCTCATACATCTGCCGGCGAGTTTATAGACTGTTCAATATCAGGTTGCAGTAATAATCTCTCAGCCTGATGCGGCCATTGCATTAGTAGTTGCGCCGCTCACATCTTCAGTATTCGGAATGTCAACTTATGAAGATACTCATCACCGGCGGCGCCGGATTCATCGGTTCGGCCGTGGTACGGCTCGCAGTCGCACGGGGCTATCAGGTCATAAATCTCGACGCGCTGACCTATGCTGCCTGCCTCGATAACCTGGCGCCTGTGACCGACAGCCCGCTCTACGCCTTCGAACGGGCCGACATCCGCGACCGGGCCGCGCTCGATCGGATCTTCGCCAGGCATGCCCCTGACGCGGTGATGCACCTCGCAGCCGAGAGCCATGTCGACCGCTCGATCGACGGCCCCGGCGATTTCGTCGAAACCAACATTACCGGCACTTATAATATATTGGAGGCGGCGCGCGCTTGGTGGGTGCAAGTGGGCCGGCCTGAAGGCTTCCGCTTCCATCACATCTCTACCGACGAGGTGTTCGGCTCGCTGCCCACCGATCCGGAGGTGAAGTTCACCGAAGATACGCCCTATGATCCACGTTCGCCCTACTCGGCCTCCAAGGCTGCCTCGGATCATCTGGTGCGAGCTTGGCACGAAACCTACGGGCTGCCGGTCGTGCTCACCAACTGCTCGAACAACTACGGTCCCTACCATTTCCCTGAGAAGCTGGTGCCGGTGGTGATCCTCAACGCTCTCGCAGGCAAGCCGCTGCCGATCTACGGCAAAGGCGAGAACATCCGCGACTGGCTCTATGTCGAGGATCACGCCGATGCGCTGCTCACCGTTCTGGAAAAGGGTGCGTTGGGTCGCAGCTACAATATTGGTGGGGAGAACGAGCGGACGAACCTCGAGTTGGTCCGCTTGCTCTGTGCCATTCTCGACGAGATCCGGCCTAAGTCAGCAGGCAGCTATGCTGACCAGATCGCCTTCGTCGCCGATCGGCCCGGGCACGACGCGCGCTACGCGATCGACCCGAGCCGTATCCGCGAGGAGCTGGCCTGGCGGCCTTCGGTGACGGTCGAGGAAGGGCTCAGACGCACAGTTCAGTGGTATCTCGACAACGAAGCTTGGTGGCGGCCGCTGCAGGCTCGCGACGGCGTGGGCCAGCGCCTCGGCACCAGCCGGGGGGCGGCATAATGCGGCTACTCGTTCTCGGCCGCTCGGGCCAAGTCGCGCGTGAGTTGGTCCGCCTGTCGGGCGAGGACTACGAGATCCGCTGCTTGGGCCGCGACGAGGCCGACCTATCGCAGCCCGACGCAACGATGGGCGTAGTGCGCCGCGCGGTGGAGGCTTTCCACCCCGATGCGCTAATCAACGCCGCCGCTTGGACCGCCGTGGACGCGGCTGAGACCGAGGAGGCGGCGGCGCATACGCTCAACGCCGAAGCGCCCGCCGCGCTGGCCCGGCTGGCGGCTGAGGCGGGGCTGCCCTTCGTGCATATCTCGACAGACTACGTCTTCGACGGCGCTGGTGAGACGCCCTTTGCGGCCGACGCGGCCACGGCACCGCTCGGCGCCTATGGACGAACCAAGCTTTCGGGCGAGCAGGGCGTGGCAATGGCCTCGAACCCGGCCGGCTGGGCGGTGCTGCGCACGTCGTGGGTGTTCTCGGCGCATGGCGCGAACTTCGTGAAGACGATGCTGCGGCTCGGCGCCGAGCGCGACGCGCTGCGCGTGGTGGCCGATCAGGTCGGCGGTCCCACCCCAGCCGACGCCATCGCACGTGCTTGCGCAACCATCGCCGAGGTGCTTGCCGCCAATCCGGCCAAGAGCGGGATCTATCATTTTTCAGGCACGCCGGACACCAGCTGGGCGGGTTTCGCGCGCGAGATCATGGCGCGGGCCGGGCTCGACTGCCGGGTCGAGGAAATCCCGAGTACCGATTACCCGACGCCAGCGCCGCGCCCCCTCAATTCGCGACTTGACTGCAGCAGCATGGAGGCCGCCTTCGGCCTTGCCCGTCCCGACTGGCGCGAGGCGCTCGATAGCGTGCTGAAAGACTTAAAGGAGGCGACATGAAAATCATCGAAACCGCTCTGGCTGGCGTGCTGATCCTCGAGCCGCGCCGCTTTGGCGACGAGCGTGGCTGGTTCATGGAAAGCTGGAACCGCGAGACCCTGCGCAGCCACGGCATCGACATCGACTTCGTGCAGGATAACCATTCCTACTCGGGCGCCAAAGGCACGGTGCGAGGTCTGCATTACCAATCCCCACCGCACGCGCAGGTCAAGCTGGTCCGGGTCGGCCGCGGCACGGTGCGCGACGTGGCCGTCGACGTGCGTCGCGGCTCCGAAACCTACGGGCGCTGGATCTCGGTGGATCTCTCGGCCGAAAACGGCCGACAGCTCCTCGTACCTGCGGGCTTCCTGCACGGCTTTGCGACGCTGACGCCGGATGTCGAGCTTCTCTACAAGTGCTCGGACGTCTACGCACCTGACTGCGATGGTGCCGTCGCTTGGGACGATCCCGACCTGAATATCGATTGGGGCATCGCGCCGGACGAAGCGACGCTGTCGGGCAAGGATGCCGCCGCGCCCCACTTCGCCGACTGGACCAGCCCCTTCAGCGCCTGATCGGCCCGGGCCGGGTCAACCCATACTTTTCCCTATTCAGACGATCAGAGGTTTTCATGAACGCAGCCGCCCTTCCCACCCGGACCAGCCCCCGCAAAGGCATAATTCTCGCCGGAGGCTCCGGCACGCGACTCTACCCGATTACCCAAGGGGTTTCGAAGCAGCTGCTGCCGATCTACGACAAGCCGATGATCTACTACCCGATCACCGTCCTGATGCTCGCAGGCATCCGCGACATCGCGATGCTCACCACCCCGCAGGACCGCGCGCAATTCGAGCGGACCTTGGGCAATGGCAGCCAGTGGGGCATCTCCCTGAGCTACATCGAGCAGCCCAGCCCCGACGGCCTGGCGCAAGCCTATATCCTAGCCGAAGAGTTTCTCGCGGGCGCGGCCTCGACGATGGTGCTGGGCGACAATATCTTTTTCGGCCACGGCCTGCCCGAGCTTCTGGCCGAGGCCGATGCGGCGCCGTCGGGTGGCACTGTCTTCGGCTACCACGTCGCCGATCCCGAGCGCTACGGCGTGGTCGATTTCGACGACGAGGGCCGGGTGCGCTCGATCATTGAAAAACCCACCACTCCGCCCTCGAGCTATGCCGTCACCGGGCTCTACTTCCTCGACGGCTCGGCACCCGAGCGCGCCCGCCGGGTCGAGCCCTCGGCACGCGGCGAGCTGGAGATCACCTCGCTTCTGGAGATGTATCTCGCGGACGAGGCGCTGCAGGTGAAGCGGATGGGCCGCGGCTATGCCTGGCTGGACACCGGCACGCATGACAGCCTGCTCGACGCAAGCAATTTCGTGCGCACGCTGGAGCGCCGACAGGGCCTGCAGACCGGCAGCCCCGATGAGGTCGCCTACGGGCAGGGCTGGATCGACGCTAGCGCGCTGCGCGACCGCGCCGCGCTGTTCGGCAAGAACGCCTACGGGCGTTACTTGCTTAATCTGCTTGAACAGAAGTGAGTGGGTGAGAACGAAGAAAATCCCACAGAAAAATGGGATAGATCTTGGAGCATGGCAGGTCCCGACGCCGAGTTGGCCGAGGCGGGCATCGGCACCGCGACCGACACCGACACCGAGACTGTGGCGCTGATCTGCCAGCTGCATCTCGACCGCGGCATGGCGCTGCGCGAGGCGGCGGCGGCCACCATCGCCAAGCTCGAGGGCGCCTATGCGCTGTGCTTCCTGTTCGAGGGCGAGCCCGACCTCTTGATCGCCGCGCGCAAGGGCAGCCCGCTGGCCATCGGCCATGGCGAGGGCGAGATGTTCGTAGGCTCGGACGCGATCGCGCTCGGCAACCTGACCGACCGGATCACCTATCTTGAGGAAGGCGACCGCGTCGAGGTGACTCGCGCGGGCGTGGTGATCTTCGACGCGCAGGGCCGCGAGGTCTCGCGCCCCGAGAAGCGCATCGCCCAGGCGGCGGCGCAGGTCGACAAGGCCGGGCACAAGCACTTCATGGCCAAGGAGATCGCCGAGCAGCCCCGCGTGCTGGCCGAGGCGCTGGGGCACTTCTGTGGTCGCCGCCCGTGATGCAAATAGTTTTTGACCCTATTGGCATATGATCGAGTGCGGTCTTCTGTCAGGCCTCGTTGTGCGGCATTTCAGAAGCCGCGGGCCGATATGGTGATCAGCGGATCGGGTCCAAATCTACCCACCGAGCTACAGGCTCTTAGTGTCCCACTGGTTTCCCCGTTCCAGATCTATTCGATCATTGCGCCCATTCAGGTCATCGACTTTTCACACCCCCCCTTGGCACCGACGCTGGGTGCCTACGACATGATACTCATGTCGCCGCCAGCGCCGGATCTCTGTAATCTTCGTTCTTCATCAGCATCGCCCAGAGCTGCCGCGCCATCTTGTTCGCCAGTGCGATCGCGACCAATATCTTCGGCTTGCGCGCCCGCATCCTTGCGAGCCACGAACCCTCCAGAATCGATCGGCGCCCGAGCCAGTTCAGCCGTGACATCGCCCCGATGATCAGGAGCCGCCGGATGTCGCTCTGCCCCGCTTTGGATATCCGGCCAAGACGCTCCTTGCCTCCGGAGGAATGCTGGCGTGGCACCAGCCCCAGCCAGGCCGCGAAGTCCCGGCCACACTTGAACTGCGCCATGTCGGGCGCGAAGGCTTCGACCGCCAGCGCCGTCAGAGGCCCGACCCCCGGCATGGTCTGCAGTCGCCGCGCCGTGTCCGTCTCGGCCGCGAGCGCCTTCAGCTCCTTGGTCTTTGCGTCGATCCTCTCCGTCTTCTCGGCAATCTGCGCCATCAAGTCGTGGCCCTCCGCGATGATCAGGGCAGGAAGGTCGCAGGCAGGATCGTCCAGTACCGCCTCGATCCGCTTCAGATGAATGAGGCCGGTGGGAAACACATGTCCATACTCGTAGAGCACGGCCCGCAGTGCATTCACGAGCTTGGTGCGCTGATGGACAAGGCGCTCCCGGCTCCGGAACATCACCGCCCTGGCCTGCTGATCTGCCGTCTTTGGCACAACAAAGCGCATCTCCGGCTGGCGCGCGGCGATCACGATCGCCTCGGCATCAGCCGCGTCATTTTTCTGGCGCTTGACGAAGGGCCGGACGTATTGCGGCGCGATCAGTTTGACGTCATGGCCGAGCGTTTCCATCTCCCGCGCCCAGTAGCTGGCACTGCCGCAGGCCTCGAACACGACAATGCACGCGGGCTGCTCGGACATGAACCGCCGGAATTGCTCCCGTGTCAGCTTCTTCCGGAACTTTACCTGTCCGGTCGTTGATGCTCCGTGGATCTGGAAAACACGCTTTGCTAGGTCCACTCCGATCATCGTATCCTTCATCTCGCCGTCCTCCTCGCTGCGTGGCGCTGAACACCACGACCTTGGCACATTGCGATGCCGTCGGGGGAGGGCGGCAACCATCCCATCTACCTGACGCCCGAGGGGCAGATCGCCCTGCCCGCGCCGGGCATCGACTTCACCGCGATCGACCGGCTGATGCTGGTCGCCTGCGGCACCGCCTTCTACGCCTGCAACGTCGCGAAGTACTGGTTCGAGCAGGTGGCGCGGCTGCCCGTCGAGATCGACGTCGCCTCGGAATACCGCTACCGCGAGCCCCCGGTCCCGGCGCGCTCGGCCGCGCTCTTCGTCAGCCAGTCGGGCGAGACCGCCGACACGCTGGCGGCGCTGCGCTACGCCAAGGGCCGCGCCGACAGCATCCTGTCGGTGGTCAACGTCATCGAGAGCTCGATCGCGCGCGACAGCGACCTCGCGCTGCCGATCCTCGCCGACGCCGAGATCGGCGTCGCCTCGACCAAGGCCTTCACCTGCCAGCTCCTGGTGCTGGGGCCTTGGCGCTCGAGGCGGCGCGGCAGCGCGGCACGCTCGACGCGACCGAACTCACCGCGCATGTCCGCGGCCTGCGCGAATTGCCCGGGCTGATCCATAAGGGATTGACCATCGAGGCCGAATGCCAGCGCGTCGCGCGCGGGCCTTCCGAGGCGCGCGACATCCTGTTCCTCGGCCGGGGCCGGATGTATCCCCTAGCGCTAAAAGGCGCGCTGAAGCTCAAGGAAATCAGCTACATCCACGGCGAAGCTTATGCATCGGGCGATGCTCAAGCACGGGCCTATCGCGCTGGTCGACGAGCATGTGCCGGTGATCGTCATGGCGCCGCATGACGAGCTGTTCGACAAGACCGTGTCGAACATGCAGGAGGTGATGGCGCGCGGCGGCAAGGTGCTGCTGATCACCGACGCCACCGGCGCGCGGATCGCCGGCGAGGGCGCTTGGGAGGTGATCACCCTGCCCGAGATCGATCCGCTCTGGGCGCCGATCCTCTACGCCCTGCCCGCGCAGCTCCTCGCCTACCACACCGCCGTGGCCAAGGGCACCGATGTCGACCAGCCCCGCAACCTCGCCAAATCCGTCACCGTCGAGTGAAATGGTTTTTAGACCCTATGCCGAGTGTGAGGGCTGAAAGAAACAGGAACGCAGAATCCTGAAACTCACTCGTGCCAAACATTGTGCTCGGCCTGCTCGAGGTAGCGGGCCAGCACATTCACCGACTTCCACCCGCCGGCTCGCATGATCGAGGCCGTATCCTTCCCGGCGCGCAGCAGGTCCTGCGCAGCGCCCACCCGTAAGGAATGACCTGAGAAGTCAGCGACGACGGAGTGATCGAGGCCAGCTGCGCTTGCGGCGTCCTTGATCAGGCGTTTGACACTCGTGCAGCTGAGCGGGCGCTTTACCGGCCTGCCATGGTAAATTGGGCAGAACAGATACTCGACATCAGGTCCGCGCCACGTCAGCCAAGCCTCGACCAATTCCCGGCTTCGGGACGAGGTGAAGGCGATACGCCCCTGACCGAACTGATCAGCCTTGCCCCGGCGGATCATGACCCGTAGCGTCCCATCTTCGCGCCAGAGCAGGTCTTCGGAGCGGAGTGCGACGAATTCGGACCGTCGCGTCAGGCACTCATAGCCGAGTGCCAGCATCGCGCGATTCCGCCGCCCCCACGGCGTCTCCGGCTGCGCCGCAAGAAATCGGTCGAGATAGGCCCGGGTCAGCCCCTTGGCCTGCTTTGGCCGTGCTAGCTTGGCCCGGCGGACACGCCGAAGCGCGAGGTTGATCGCCTCGTCTCCCGTGGGATCCGAAAGGTGCAGCAATCTGTGGATTTTGCGGATTGAATAGACACGCCTGCGGACCGTTGCAGGAGCGAACTCCCGCGCCTGCGCCTCGAGGAACGCGCAGACGGTGTCTACCTCTGCGGGAAACGCGGTTCGTCCTGCGTCCGCGCACCACTGGACGAAAATCTTAACATCGCTGTAGTAAGAGCGCATCGTAGCAGGGGCATAGGCTCCCTCAAGGCGGCTAAAGGCTACACGCCAGGCGCAAACTGAATGATGTGCACCTAAACATGACATGAATGTCATGATATACGACATTCCGGGAAGCGCAATTGATTACGTCCTCTCAAATTCGTGCTGCACGTGGCGCTCTACGCTGGAGCTCGAATGACCTAGCCGAAGCTGCAGGTGTCAATGTCCGTACGATACTGCGGATCGAGTCGAGGGAAGGCGTCCCCTCTAGTACGGCTGCTACTGTCGAAAAAATCCGCAAAGCATTTGAGGCTGCGGGAGTCGAGTTCGTCGGTTCTCCTGAAAACCGCCCCGGCATCCGCCTCGCCGTCCCCCCCCAGGAAGAATAGAAGTTTGTCTCGCATCCATGTTTCCAACAGCCATTTGGTCGCTCTCTTCCTGACGGCGCTTCTGGCCCTCGCGATCGGCGTCCTGACGCTCGTCCCTCTGACCGTCCCCGACACCATGCCGGGGACCGACAAGCACCATCATGTGCTGGCCTTTGCGGCCCTTGCCCTGCCCACCGCGGCGCTCGCTCCAAGGCTGCTGTGGGGCCTGCTGCCGATGCTCGCACTTTACGGCGTGCTCATCGAGGTTCTGCAACCCTTCGTGGGGCGCAACGGCGACCGGAGGGACGCTTTGGCCGACAGTCTGGGGCTGATCCTCGGATCTGGTCTCGGCCTGCTGCTGTATCGACCACTACAACGCCTGAAGCGGCGCGCGCCTGCACTCACCAAGTAACCGCAGGCCCTCTCGCTTAACTCTCCTCGAGGCCTTCGCGTCCCCGGCGCAGCAACTCCCGGACATGCGCCTCGAAGGCCCGCGCCTCCGCCATGTACTGCCCGTGCTTCAGCGCGTTCCGGTTGCCCTCCGGCGCGCCGGAGCCCGCCGCACCGCCATGCATCCGGCAGCGCGCCTTGCTGGCGACCGCCGGGGCCTGGCAGGGCGTGCCCTTGCGGGTCCGGGCTCCGCAGCGCAGGCTTTTCTGCATCGGCCCGGTGTTGCGCGGATGCGTGCCGCTCACGATCTTCTCCGGCTCTTCGAAGGCTTCGATGCCTTCGGCGGTGCGAGCGGGATCGCGGGCGCATTCGGGAGCGCCGGCCGCGAAGTCTGCGATTTCGGTTCGCCCCCTCTCTCCACGTTGCCGACGATCGCCTGCCCGCCGGAATGCACGTGGACATGCTCGACGGTCACCTTCTGCTGGCCTCGGCCCCGATGCTTATTAAGCGCCCCCATCTGCTGCGAATAAAGCACCATCAGCTTCTGGGCATGCTTGAGGTTCACGTCCCGGGCCCGGTCGTTTTGGCCTTGAAGGGCCGCCCGCCGCAGGCAGTCGAGCGCCGCCGCATGAGTGCCAACCATCTGCGCCGCCAGCATGCCCTCAGCCGCGCCCTGCGGCTCCAAATCCTCGTAAAGTTCGAGCGCCCGAAGGATGCGCGTGTTCCGCTCGGCCTCCGTCATCCTATCGTGGAGCCAGAGCAGCTCGCCAATCTCCATGATCTTGCGCGACTCGTAGGTCGACTCATCCGTTGGCAGCACCGCATCGGCCGAACGAAGCTTTGTCACCGACTGCTTCTGCGGCCGGAACTGCGGCTCGGACATGTCTTTCTTCTGAGTCATGACGGTGATCATGCCCCCGGTGCCGCGGAGGAACAAGCAATAAACCCGCGGCGTTCTCTACTGTGTATGGGCTTGTTTTCGATTTACCGCGCCGCCCCCCAGGGGCCGACTCCTATGCTCGATAACGCTTAGCCCGCGCTGCAACGTGAAATCCCCGATAGAGAGCGTTATCAGCCTCCCGAGATCGACCCCGCCCGGACCAACGCAGCACCTGATCTCAAGCAATCACTGCTTACGCCTCACAAACCCGCGTCATGACGCCTATCGATTTCGCGGTGCCCTGTTTGTTGTGTAACCGCCTGACTGAGCTCACATTCACCCATAAGTCCGCGGCGAATTGTTTCAACCCCTCGAACTTGGCCTTGCCGGGGGACAAGCGGCAAAATCCCGACG
>JACLAD010010890.1_pt1 | contig 16574 bp, 19 predicted proteins | sample 8027901 | NCBI WGS metagenome assembly JACLAD01 (sample SAMN15725071, study PRJNA655200) | protist metagenome | isolation source: fluorescence activated cell sorting (FACS) single amplified genomes of... | place: Spain: Blaines Bay Microbial Observatory, Mediterranean Sea | collected 2016-07-05 | reverse complement strand
CATCCTTGTTGATGGCACTGAAATGGACCTTTTGAAAACAAAAAATCAACCACGGAGGTTGAATTTTGATTGATTTTGATACAAAATCACGTTTTTCAGATTTCAGTATAATGCAGATTTTGACGTTTTTTCATTTTTTCAAAAATTAAAAAGACATGAACTTTCTTCCAAATTTTCTCATTTTCACACTTTTTTTTCGATTTTCATTTTTCAAAAAATTTACGAAGATGTCATCAGATCCATCGGAAGGGGTGATAAATCCGAATCCCTTCTCGGTGTTAAAGAACTTGCCTAAATTGAAAAACAAAATGAATATGTTGGAAAGAAAAATTCAAAAAACATGCGGAAATACATGAAATTAGCGTGAATTTGATGTATTTTCACTATGTGGATGTTCATTTTGACAAATTTGAATGTCGCTTTGAACATTTCGCTTTTCTAGAATTCATCAATACATCCGAAAAGTATTTTGTTTACAACCCGCGAATTACAATTTCCCTGACAAGCCATGTTGTTTAATAATGTATATAATTAATATATATGTGGTGTTTTTTAATAATGTGTGAAGAAATAATTCTAGGTGAATTAAAAGAATGAATAATGAACCAAACCAAGTAATAACGTTCGATTCCCTTGAATCGTAATTGCAACAAATAAATACACACATGTATATATAAATTCACCATGAACCAAAGACGAAATATAAGAATAATCGGACAAATTATAAATTTTGATCAGAAAATTGACAAACCACCGGCTAAGGAATGTTTAATTCAATGTTTTGATGAAAATCTTTCATTTGCGTCAAATTGTTATCTTTCAAAAATATGCATACTTACTTACTCTCTGCTATACTTAATGTCTACTTCTACCAACCTCCTACCTATTCTGTACATCTTCCAAAACACATCTCACACAACTTCAAAAAATGGGATTGTAAATAAATCGATTTGGATTCGTGTCAATAAAAAATATATTCTAGCGGATTAAAAATGGCATTTGATTGATAACATCTTGATGTCTTGAATTGGTCGGTCATCAGCATTTGTGTTTACCTTCTCGATTGCATTTACGACGTCCATGCCGCTTTCAACTCGGCCAAACACAGTATGCTTGTTATCCAAAAATGGGCATGGTACAGTGGTGATAAAAAACTGACTGCCATTGGTTGCTGGACCGGCATTCGCCATGGATAGTGTGTATGGTCGATCATGCTTGAGTTGCCTATGAAATTCATCTTCAAACTCACCACCCCAGATTGATTCACCACCCGTACCATCGCCGTTTGGATCACCAGTCTGACACATAAAACCTAAAAAACAAAAAACAAAAATCAGAAGAGATTAAATTTCAAAAAAATAACAAAAACATCAAATTTGATTGAAAGGCACATTGTGCCTTCATTCTAAAAAAAACGAAAACAATAAATAACATTTTTAATATCCCAGAATGAAACCGTCAATAACACGATGAAAGATGATTCCATCGTAGTAGCCATTTCCAGAGTGAACGGTAAAATTTTCCACTGTCTTTGGGCATTCGTCTTTGAAGAGTTTGACGGTGATATCTCCCATTGTGGTGTAGATTGTTGCACTGCGAGCAAGTTGGTTGCCACCTAAAATCAAAAGATAAAAAAGTTGAAATACAGTTCTAAAACATAAATCAAATGTTGATTTTTTTCATTTATTTTTCACATTTTGTTATGTTTTGAATTTAAATAAAAACCAACAAATAAAAATGTTGAAATGCATTAATTGTATTAAAACAAATCAAATCTTCATTTTTTCATGTACTTTTGGTGGTTTTTTATGTTTTTCAATCCAAATATACCTGCAATTGTGTTAGCCAGTGCCATGTCCTCCTTGGATGGTTTCTCATTCCAAACATCGCGGCCCGTTTGTAATTCTGGGTTTTCTACTGGTTCTCTTCTGCTAAAGATGTAGAAGCGATTCTTCTTGTATGCGGAACAGACTAGCAGCGGATCAACCTCAGACAGAAAAATCAGTTTCAATGTAAAGATGGTGGTACAAATGCACACGCGCAAGAAAACATTTCCAACAGAAATTACCATTCAAAATAAAGAAAAAGGTTTGGTCGGGATGTCCCACGCCGCTGGCCTTGGCCAAAGGACCTCGGAGTTTTTTTGGGCCTTTCCTTGGGTTGTAAATGACGTGGTCCCCAATTTTAAGCTGACCGCTTGGGGCATTGGTGGTGTAACCGATATGACGATACCACAATAAAATGGAAGGGCGCCAACATTTTGGACAGGCGTAACAGGGCGAGCAAATGCGAAATCATTGATTTTTAGACAAAATCAAAGGCCGCCTACTATTGCATTGGCAGCGCAAAAAGCAAAATGCGCGCATTCCTCACGCCTCAGCCGATGTAACTCGCAACGCCCAAAAAAAACATTTTTTCAAAATCAAGAACAATCAAAAATCAATTTAGTTCAAACTATCAAAAATGAAAAAAAAATCAGTTTCAATATAAAGATAATGATAAAACTACAAACGCGCAAATGATCATTTCCAAGCCAAATTGCCAAAAAAATCAAAAAAGCCAAATATGTTTTGGACGGGATTTCATGCGCCACTAGTCTTGGAGGCCCCAGCGGCAATATAATAGCCATGGTATTCTGTGACTTCACAACATTTGCGCTTGGCTTTGGTTTTGAGCGCGCTGTGGTTGTCTTCATCGAAAATAACCAGCTCGCTGTGCGTTTTGATGTGAATGCACTGGCCGCGCAGAATGAAAAATGCGCGCATTCCTCATGCCTCAGGCGATACAGCTCGCAATGCCCAAAAAACATTTTTTTCAAACTCAAGAACAATCAATTTAATTCAAACTGTCAAAAATGCAAAGAAAAATCAATTTCAATGTAAAGATAATGATAAAACTACAAACGCGCAAGTGATCATTTCGAACCAAAATTGCCACAAAAAATCAAAAAGTAGAAAATGTTTTGGTCGGGATTTCATGCGCCGCTGGTCTGCGTCATCATAATGCGCAGGTTTAAAAAGAACAAAGCCCGCCGCCTCTGGACAGCGCTTGGTTTCATGATATACATGTTTTTCTGGAAGGATGAATCGCCTCTTATCATGGAAAAGCAGCCAAAAAGAGCCAATAAATGCATTGGCTGCGCAGAATGCAAATTGCGCGCATTGCTCAAGCCGCAACCGATGAAACTAGCAACGCCCCAAATAACATTTTTTCAAAAATCAAGAGCAATCAAAACTCAATTTAGTTCAAACTATCAAAAATGCGGCATATCATCGCATTGTTTCGATTTGATTGGAAATCGTACTAATTTTGCGTCCTCTGGTTTTTCTTCTTCTCCCATCATAAATCGAGTTTGATCTAACTTCCTCCTAGATGGCTTGCCTTGGAATAACGCCATAGCTAGAAATCGTTCGGACTGTTCGATTTTACCGAGGATCTTGACCATCTTATTTGTTTGAAGGTTGATCACTTTAATTCCAAGGATACATGGTACTAGAAGAAAATTGCTCGATTCATCAAACACAATGTTTGCATTGAATACATCCTTACTTTTTCGCAATTCCTTTTCCACAGCCATTCTTCTTCCAAAATCAATTCTATCAATATGAAGTGCCTTTTCATTACTTGACCCCTGCGCTAACTGATACATCTCAAGACTTTCATCAAACCCCTTGAACATTTTACAGGTAGCCATTCGAAACACGCGCAGCTTTCCATCATCCGCAGTGCAAGCAAACAATTCACCATTCGGCGAAACTAAAATTCAAAAAATGTAAAAAATGAAGTGAGGAATTCAATGTATCTGATCAAAAAACATTTGTTTTGATACGCTTTTCATTTTTTTGGAATTCATATTTTTCAATACCTGCAATGGTGAGGGCGTAAGTTTTGTTCATTTGAAGTTCGTAGAGTTTGGTTTCGGATTTGGTTTCGAATCGAATTGGTTTTCTATTTCCTTCCACATCCTTCTTATTCGGCATCTTTAATGTATTTGGATCCCACACTTCCAATTTCCCGCTTTTATCAGCGGAGATTACACAGTGGTATGTTGGATTGTAACGTAAGCAATGGCAGGGTTGGCTGTGTAATGAGTATGTGCGGAGGGGTGTACCAACACCATTTTCCGCGTTGATTATGTGAATGTTAGGTGTGGCGGAATCGCCGATAGCTACTAATGGGTGCGGCGCGCTTGGTGCGTGGACGAATGCTAATGCTCCGCTGGGTGTGAAATCTAATTTGGTCATGCTGATCAAATCAAACGCTCTAACATCAAAAAATTTGAATGCCTTATCCGCACCGGTCGTCCCTAGTAATAATCCACCAGTGTTCAATGCCATCGCGCAAACCGCTTCTAAATGCGCTCTAAAATGCTTTACCGGCTCCACACACCCGTCCTCCGCCTTCTTCCAGAATTTAACGTGACCATCATGCGATCCAGTGATGATGAATTCGGTTGGGTTGCTCACGACAATATGTGTGACTGTGTCGCGATGCATATATGATTTCTCGTACCTTGAATCAAAAAAGATGAAAAATGAAAAGAAAAACAAATACATTTCCCACCAGCAACCACAAAAATGACAAAAGACCGGGTACGAAATCGCTCCCGCAGGCGAGCGGCTGATTTGGCCTGCCCCAGGCGGAAGCCGGGCTCAATGGATAATGCCATATGAAACCGATCTCGGAATGCTCGGAAATCCCCGTGGCGTGGGAGCCGCGAATGTTAAGCTGCACTGTTTCTCCATTGCCTTGCGTCAAGTGATATTCCGCTTGGAATGTAACATCACGAGCGGAAGCGAGCGCCTTATGCTTCTAACTCCATTTTTTTATGCTGGCTACAGCTTATTCCAAACCACTGTTCCTTTGCGATGGTAGCCGAGTCAAAGTGCCGCTGCGCTTCTTGCCCAAGCAAGGATTGCACAATAATCAGCAGAAGATCAACCATGACACGCCTTGCGGCACTGTCCAAGGCCATCTTCGGCATGGTCACGCTGCATCATTCAAATGCGCGCGAGACGCAAGCTCGCAGATAATAAAAATAGCATCGGTTGAAACCCGAAGAATTCGAACATTTTTGAAAAAACATTTTTTGAAAATACAAAATGTACAGCTCGCATGCAATGTACAAATCGCATCGGTTGAAACCCGAAGAATTCAAACATTTTGAAAAAAAAAATTTTGAAATAGAAAATAAAAAGATATGGACAGCTCGTATGCCGCATACAAATCGCATCGGTTGAAACCCGAAAAAAACGAACATTTTTGAAAAACATTTTTAGAAAATTTACATGTCAGCGGCTGGAAGGTTTGAAAGATATGTCTGCTCATTCTGTAAGATCTTCCGCTTTTTCATCACAGGCGCAACTGCTTTCGTTTTGGTCTTCTTCTGCTTTTTCTCTGGCTCTTCAGCTCCCGCAGGTTTTGGCCCAAAATCGTCGTCATCTGAGGATTCATCATCAGCCGCGGCCGCTCCTGCTGGTTTCGGACCTCGTACACAAAACATTTTTTGAAAACAAAACAAATTTTCTAAAATGATTCAAAAAACAATGAAATGATGAGTCGAAAAATGTTTTTCATCAAATTCATAATTTCAAATTTTTCCAGTATCAAAAAAAATCTCAAGTGTAAAAATGCTGATGATTATCAACAAATGCTTGAAATTACAATACAATCGTTATCTGCAAACATTTTCAATATTCCTAATGTTTTTATATCAAAAAATAAAAGTGTACCGAAGTCATCATCGGAGCTTTCGTCGTCATCATCCTGAGCAGCTGGTCGTTTCATTCCCGCCGGCATCGGTCCAAAATTATCATCTTCCGAACTCTCATCTTCATCTACCAAACACAAAAAAAAAAACAATCAAAATTGATACTATTTTGAAAATTTTGCAATTAGATCGACAAAATATTGATTTTGTAAAAAACATTTTCAATAAAATGCGTCGGGTGCAAATCAAAAAAATGTACTCGGTACAAGAAACATTTTTGAATATTTATTCATTTTGCATTCAATTTGATAGTTTTTTCCATCATTTTTCGAAAGTTTACCAGCAGCGGGAGCGCCGGCGGGCTTTGGTCCCATGTCTTCACTGGATTCGCTGTCCATTGCATTTGCAGCCACTTTTTCTTCCACCATGGTATTATTAAATTGAAAATACTAATTGTAAAAAAGTCTAATTACCGATGAACCAAACCAAAATCACAAACGAAAAACACACATCAATCAACCTACCCTACAAAACTAAACATTTCAAACTACCATGCTAAACAATCCAACCACACCAAACAACCAAAAAATGTTTTTACAATAGACAATCAAATCATCACAATCTCCCCAACAAGTCAGCGTGGCCAAAAAACAACCAACACCAACAGTGGGAAAATAAAATTTGATCACCCCCCTTCAAATATATCATATTAGATCCCGCCAACACCACTACCATCATAAAAAAACATCATCATCACTCGTATCCAAACACTACCCCCCTGGTCGTACAACCTTTGTGGCGGGGCAGATTCAAATGGAAGCAAATGAACAATCATTTACAATGGTATGTAAATAATTACAACTCAAACCCCACAGAATGAGTTTGGCTGCGGGAAAAAGAACTAAAATGGAGACTAAAAGAATGCGAAAGGGTAAATGTATCTAATATGTAGGTGGTATATGAAAATAGTGAAACACCTCCAATACAGAAAAGAGTCATGGGTGAGCATGAACTTTAATCCAATCACAAATGCATACAAAAAAGAATAAGGACATCGCAACAACTAGGCAATGCCCTGTGAAATTATATATATAGTTATTGTGGTAATATAGAAAAAAATGAAACTGGGGTTGGAGAGCCAGACCCCAAATGAAAGTTGTGAGTCATAGTATATATAGAAAAAGAAACAGTCTGCACTCTCTGAGCGCATGGGTCACCTAAATCTGAAAAATTACCCTCATACAACAGATTAAACTTCACCATACTAGTGAAAGATTTAAAATATGCACGAGGTAAGTTTTGATCTAGGGTTAAGTCATATAAAGGTGCCATGCTAGCACATCAAAAATCTCTACTACTGTGGGGGTATATGGTATATGCATCTTACAACGTGTGAAACATGGCTAAAACAAGGTGGGAAACAACCCGCTTACTTGAGATCAGCCAATGGGGTGGCATCTGGGAGTTTTTCAAGCAAGGTCGGGATCAACTCCAAGATCTTGGCACGAGCTGCCTGCAATTTGACGTTGCCTTCTTTTCCATCGTCCGACCCCGTTGCGATTTTGAGCTAGAATCAACAATAAAAACATGAAAATCAAAGATGTGAAATGATTATGAACAAATGTCAAGAAAGTACCGCCGTGTCCACGTGGGCCTTGTTGCCTTCATAGTCTTTCCTGAGCGCATGCTCGCAGCACGTCAAAAATGCGATGCCATCGATGCAGATGTTGGTCAACGTGACATCGGTCTTACCCATGCGATCGGCGTTAGAAATATCAAACACGGTGACGGATGTAGTATCGACGCCGCCGATTCCTCGGGCCTCGTGAGACAGAATTGTGAACATGGAAATTGAAAAATATTTATATACAAAGACTTGATTGAACTCAATGAAAATCTAAAAAAAGAATAGCAATATAAATTACCTGAAGCGCCATGCCCTTCATCGCTGCCTTCCATGCTCCTTGGTTTTTGTCGTTGTCGGTGATGTGGGCGTACAATTTTTCGACATCGACCTGGCAGCCTGCTCGGAGACCAGTACCACAATTGGAGGGGCAGGTCAAGATCCATCCGAGCGCATCGGACTTCATGAAATTCAATCCAACGGATTCGACTGCGTTGCACGCGTCCATAAAGCGCTTGGCAACGGCTCGCATGTCCTTACCTTCCTTTGAGCAGGTGCCTTTTTTACCCTGCATGGAAACGACACGCATGTGATCCTCCTCGTTCAACCAGACGAACAAATTCTTCTGATCGTTGTGGTAGATACCACGGGCATCGGGCCAATGGCGACCCATACCACCGGACAACAACAAGGTGGAGTCAGGCTCTTGGAACAAATTACCTTGGACAAAATCAAAATAAATTATGTTTTTGCAATGAAATCAAATTTGAAAGATAATATCATGACGAAAAAATAACAATACCCATCGCGAGAAGCTCCTTCCCATAGGCTTCGGTCATGCCGTTCTCAAAGTCAGGATCATTTTGAGGGTTGGACTTGGAGCCTGGCAATGGGAAATAGCCACCTCCACCAGCCTTTGTTCCGGCGAGCTCGCCTGTGAGAGTAAGCAAAGCGTCCGTGATTGCCTTCTCCAACCTTCGGCGCTCCTCGAAGGAATTGCTCGGCGGGAGGCAATAGCCCTTGACGGAGCGGCCGGTACGAACACGGGCGGTGTGCACGTAAGCGCAAAAGGGATCCATATCCACGGTAGACAAACCTTCAACATTCATGTCGGATTTGTGATTGCCCGTCATGAAACCGTGGCGTGCGCGGGTCACATGCTCGAACAGCTTTTTGAAACCGTTTTCATCATTGATGAAGCAATCTTCGTCGCCGCCGACCAAACCGACGGTCTTGATGTTCGGGTGGCCCTTGTTGTCCATACCTGAACAAATATAAAAAAATGAAAAAATGAAGAATAAACAATATGAAAATGATGAACTTTTGATGAAATTTGATCTTTTTTGATGACTAAAAGAATATTTGTTCTGACATTGCTTTTTTGCAAAGTTACATTTTTGATTTTGCGTAAATTCATAAAATGAAAAATCAAAAATATAATTCAAAAAACAATGAAATTTCATACAATTTTGCTTGTTTTCATACTTTTTTGCATTTTCAAATTTTTTCAAATTAAATATACCCGTTTTGATGCACTTCGCAAGGGTCACGCCCTTGGACGTTTTCTTGCCCTTCATCTCCTCCCACATTTTCTTTCCTTCCTCGGTCTTCAACAAGTCGACAATGTAACTGTTGTGATGTGTCAAATCGGGGAGGTCGGTTGTGCACTGCGGGTCGAATTGTGCGTCGATTGGGGTGGGTAAAGCAGCGGGGTCGACGAAGTAGTACTCCTTCACACCACACCCGGCGGTAATCCACTCGTCGTGCTTGACGTTGGTCTTGTCGCCTTCAAGACCGTACCTGGAAACCAAAAAAATCATGTTTGAACAACAAAATAAATACAAACCAACTAGCAAAAATGGTGCTGAAAAATATGTTTTGTGCGAGATAGATGTGGAAGCAAAACAAAAAAGTTAAATTTGGACGGCTTGTGATCACCGGCTGACCGCGACAAGCATATCAATCACCAGATTTCCATGAGATCTTTTGAGTGAGCATCTTGTCGCGGCAAGCAATGAATTAGAAGTCGTCTAAAAAAACATTTTTGGATTATGCCAAAATTCTTTTTTAAAAATTTTTTGGAAAAAAGTACGCGTCGCGGAACGCTTGGTCATCTTTGTCACCATGGAGACTGCAGCCGGTGAAAGACATGGTGTTGTAAGAGAACTTGGTTGTAGTAGTAGAGAGTTGTTGAGAGAGCTTTTGAAGTCGAGAACTTCGATCTACACAAAAAAATCAATATGAAAACACATTTTTCAAAAGAATCATAAAAAACATATTGAATTTTTTTATATAATTAAAAAAAATTGAAAAAATGTACTGCTTGTAGAGAGCTTGTTTTAAGAATGCAGAGTGCCTTCTGAGATCCCCGCCAAGAAAAATGCAATCATCATCATGGTGGAAAAAAGAACAAAATGAAGACATGACATGGAAAAACATATTTTGTGAAAAACATTGGACAAGACAAGCGAAACACGCATAAAGACACACATAGAAACTGTATCCATAACCAAACTATCCTGATCCATCATTATTTCTCATTCTATCTATCTATGTACTACATCAACATCAACAAGTACTACAAACATTTTCTCAAACTGTCACACACATATTATGTTTTCTTGTCAACAAATATATTCAAAACAACAATATTATTATTATTCCCGCAAGGTCCCCCCGCAGATAAAGATATTCTTGGTCGTTATCCTCGGATCAATCGCATAGATTGCTTCCGCATCATACTTCCCTTCACAAGAAATTAAACATGAAATGGAAAAAAACATTTTTTGAATCAAATTAAAATGTGCAGTTTGGATTGAAACCAACAAACCAAAAGCTGAATTTTCCCAAATCTCAAAAAATGTTTTCAAAAACATAAAAAACTGCCAGCGGCAAAAGTTCACAAAGCACCACACTGCACCGGTGTTTGAAAAACGTTTGTGCAATGCAGTACATGAATGGAAAACGAAATTAGTAAAAACATTTTCTATAATTGAACACAAACGCACCTGCAATCGCACCGCACTGAACTAGGTAACCATCCCGTGACGCATTCTTCAACTCGTTGGCCTTCGCCTGGTGGCCGTTCAACTGGCACTTCAAATACGTCCCTGACCGGATACAACAAGGCATGACCGCCCAGCTAAAGTTATTCTTCCTTGCGAACTCAATGATAACCCGATTCAGATCGTTGCACGCATGCACTCCACAGAGAAGTGGTATACCTCACAAACAAAAACATATTTTGAAGAAATGTTTACGGCATACAAATCAAAAAATTCTCATATTAATGTCAACCAAGCCTTGCACAGACAAATATTAAGTAAATTTTCTCAAAAAATGTTTGCGACATACCGAAAAACATTTTTCGTAATGTCAACAAAACATTACTGAAACGAAGGCAAAATAACCTTTTTGAAAAAATGTTTGAAGACAAAATTTCGCATCATGTGATCACAACATTGCTGAAACTAATATCAAATGACATTATTCAGAAAATGTTTGCCACATAGCAAAAAATATTTTTCATAATGTCGATAAATCATCACTGAAACCAATGAAAAATCAAAATGGCAATTGCAAAATGAAAAATTTCAAAAATGTTTGCGACATACCAAAAAACATTTTTCATAATATCACCACAACATAGCAAAAACAAACACAATCTGAGGAATGTACCTTGAGTGCCTTCCATGAGCTCTGGATTGATGACATCTTGAAACAGACCCTCCGCGAAGGTTAAATTCGACAGCGGCGTTACCGTTCCCTTCACCTTGGAAGATGTTGTACCATATTTGAGAAATCCTTGCAATAATGCATCAAAAACATCTCTCTGCTTGGTATCACAAGCTACCACAGGTCGGTGTGGGTAGCGGTAAGCCAACAACACCGCCAGCAACCCATGCCCGCATGCGACATCTACAATCGGGCTGGTGTTGTGCTTCTGCTGTGGCTGCGTGCCAATAAAGCAAACCACCTGTAGGAAAGCCTGAACATAAAAAACATTTTTTAAAAATGAATGAGCAAAACCAAATTCAATGCAAACGGCCAAGAAGAACAACACTAATCAATTTCTGCCTTCGCAACAAGGGTGGGTTGCAATTGCGGCGAAGAACACCAACTGAAACTCCATTCAAACCCAAAAAACATTTTTTGAATTGTAAATGTCTGTGCAAGGTTGGGTTGGAACAAGCCTTGCCGGTTTAGACCAACTCAACAGATGTTTTTGTGCGCAAACACACCCAAAATACATTGAATTTTCTGTTTTCAAAAAATGTTTTTTGCAAAAAAAATATTTTCGTGCGCAAACACACTAAACTGCAATGAATTTTGACGTTTTCAAAAATGTTTTTGCAAAAAATACCTCCATGGTCTCGATAATTTCTTTCACGCGGAGCTTGCCAGGTGCCAACGTCATTGCGTGACGGAAGATGGTCCCTATCTCCGGACTCTGTCCTCGGTTGTCAAAACTAATAGAGAGATATTCATCCAACAAGGCTGTTGTCGCATCCTCATCTAGATCTTCTACCATCAAGTGCGGCGATATAATTTGACCTAGCGAGTAATATAAGTGAAACAAATGAAAAATATATGAAAATGAATCCAAAACATATGTGTGAAACCAAAAACTGTTTTCGTTAAAGAATCTAACCTTCCGACCGCAGCTGACTCTTAAAAGACTCCGTCCGCAAGGCATCCTCAATACACCGTTCCAACAGCCTAAACCAAAATTACAATTTTGACTTGAAAAACAATGAATTTGAATACAAAAACCATGAAAAATGAAGAAAAAACAAAAAATGTTTTGTGAATCTTTCTTGGACCCAATGCGATGCAACTTCTTCTCCATCGCCCTTGCTGCGATTCCCGTCGTCGGTTTCGTCCTTCCCTTCGTCATATTGAATAAATTGAAAATATTAAAACTGAAATGAATGATTCAAGAAATAGAACCTACTAATTAATCAATCATTAACTTGTATTAGGGGACAAGAAAACAATATATTCCAACCGAAACAATGGCATACATAGGGTCACGAAAGTGTTACATGATATATGTGTAATGATTACTAATATAATGCTACGATATAAACCTTAACCACAAAAATACTGCTGAAACTAATGAATCTTGAACCGAAAATATGAAAAACATTTTTTCGAGGTTCCAAAAAATGTTTGCAAAATCGTGCGTGATTACCGCGAAGGGCAGCGTCGCGTGCTGTTGATCAGATGAATATCAGAAATTGACCATCAGTCATTCCAATTGCATCGGTTGAAACTCGAAGAATATGCACATTTTCAAAACTGACCACAACATTTTTCAAATCTCGAAAAACATTTTTTGAAAAATGTCATGAGGACAACCATCGAATTGACACATCATTCGAATTGCATCGGTTGAAACTCGAAGAATATACACATTTTGATAAAACGCTACAAACATTTTTCAAATTTCGAAAAACATTTTTCGATAAGTGTCAAACAACAACGAATCTAACAAAGGATGTCTTAATAAAATCGGTTGAGTGAAAGCGGCTCCACCAGATTAGAATCGAGTGAACTACATCAGATTCAGTTTAGATGTGCGATTGGATGAGCAGTAATTATAAAAGAATATGGTCACCGCCGAGAGATATGAAAGACGCAACGCGGCGATGTGCTCCTTACTTGGAACGACGACGGCGACGCTTGCGGCGCTTCTTGGTCTTCTTCTTTTTCTTGGAAGACTTGCGTCGGCGCTGAAGTAAAAAAATGTTTTTGGGTGGAAACACAATGAAATTGTATGTTTTGTTCACATTTTCCAAAAAATGTTTTTGCACAAAATTACGAAATTGAAAGCAAGTCATACATGTGTGCAAATTTTGAATATAACCCAGAAATCTTTTTCTTTGCGTCGACGCTGAAGTAAAAAACGTTTCTATCATGAAACACCATGAATTTGAATGTTTTTTTCACATTTTCAAAAAATGTTTTTCTACAAAATTACCCTTCATGAATTTTTGCAAAAAAAATACTCTGCGGCGCTTGTGGGTCTTGCGACGACGGTGAACCTTCGGTGCCATGGTGGGTTGTTGGGGTTAGAAGAGAATGAAACTGCTGTTTCGTGAAAGTGATGAAACTAAAAAATAAAGTAAACCCCAAAAAATGATTTGTGACAAATGAAAAAGACAGACAAACATAGAAATAAATGTATATAAACATCGATGTGATTCATTGAAAGATATGAAATGATGATATCAACAACCTACACTATTACCTTCAAATCTGGTCAAACGGCTACACTACCATGGCTAGTAATTGAAAACACGTAGCAATAACATCATCGGTGAAAAAATGTTTGCACCCAATAATAGATTGAAACATCTTGCCGTGTTACATAAGGCGACCGTAAGAATATAAATGGCGAACCGCTCGTAGAAAAGTCTCCACTTAGCGATCGAAATTGATGCGGGGATCCGCTGCGGTCGATATACAGTGCTCGTGCAAGGCACATGGTTTGCCGACTGAATGCCGATTCCATGTACGATGATAATCCTGGAAATAGAGAATTCCGCATGAGCCTGCAAACCAAACATCAAAATCGAATTTCGTTCAAAAGGAATCAAAGAAAATGTACCAATCCTTGATGAAAATATGAAGAAACGAAGGGGTTGCGACCGTTCACGCAGAGGCTTTGAAGTACTGACTCCGGTCCCGCACCTAACTAGACTTAACCCGCGTCTTACAAAAAACGAATCCACCAGCGTCTTACGGAAAAGAATTCCATCACACGGGAAACGATTTCAGCACAGGCAAGCGGTCTAGAAAGGTGAGAACAGTTGCCCCGGGGGGAAGTAACCAAAATGCGGAGCACCTAAAAGAGCTCAACGACTAACAATTGGTAGTCCTTCAGACCTCGCAGCATACGTGAACTAACCAGCGTATTACACCTGCACACCTACTCGCCTTCCCCGAGCAAGCGCGTCTTACGGAGACACCGATCACCAGAAAATTCTGGAGCCGCAGATGAAGACCGCGACTAACATTTGCATACCAGGTACGTCTTACGGAATGCGCTAAGTCAACATCTAGACAGAGCGCCATGGGTTTCAATTTTAATTCGTTATTGTAGAAGCGGGGGAGAAGATCGAAAATGATTCACATAATTTCAAACTATAACTGCACAACGTGTACAAATATGAATAGAAAACATGCTGCCAACGACATCAACGGTAAACAAACACGTGTTGAAAAGAATGTAAATTTGAATAACTGTACAAGTCGAAAATTCAAACTCCCAGGCTGCCATACCGAAATAATCATATTCATGACGACAAGACTTGAAGTATTCTGACCGTTTTTATACCTGCAAAACAAACATCAAAATCAAATTTCGCTCAGAAGAGAACAAACAATCTTTTTTCGAATGTACCGATAATTGATGAAAATATGAAGAAACGAAGGGGTTGCGACCGTTCACGCAGAGGCTTTGATTTACTGACTCCGGTCCCGCACCTAACTAGACTTAACCCGCGTCTTACAAAAAACGAATCCACCAGCGTCTTACGGAAAAGAATTCCATCACACGGGAAACGATTTCAGCACAGGCAAGCGGTCTAGAAAGGTGAGAACAGTTGCCCCGGGGGGAAGTAACCAAAATGCGGAGCACCTAAAAGAGCTCAACGACTAACAATTGGTAGTCCTTCAGACCTCGCAGCATACGTGAACTAACCAGCGTATTACACCTGCACACCTACTCGCCTTCCCCGAGCAAGCGCGTCTTACGGAGACACCGATCACCAGAAAATTCTGGAGCCGCAGATGAAGACCGCGACTAACATTTGCATACCAGGTACGTCTTACGGAATGCGCTAAGTCAACATCTAGACAGAGCGCCATGGGTTTCAATTTTAATTCGTTATTGTAGAAGCGGGGGAGAAGATCGAAAATGATTCACATAATTTCAAACTATAACTGCACAACGTGTACAAATATGAATAGAAAACATGCTGCCAACGACATCAACACTAAACAAACACATGCTGAAAAAGATCAAATGAATAAAGTTATAAATCGAAAATTGAAACTCCCAGGCTGCCATACCAAAATAATAATATTGATGGTAAAAATAAGCCCTTAGCGATGGAAATTTACACTAGGATCGGATGACTCGGGTGCGGCGGTGGATGTACTATGCTCGTGCAATGCACCCGGCTTGCCGAATGAATGGCGGTAAGAATTGTTGTGAGAGACGATATTAGCCACATTTCCGCTGTCAATCCACTGCTGCAACATCTGATTATGATTCCTTTTTGCAGCGCGTTTCTGCTCCGTCTCCTGATCATACGCATACACCTGGTTCTGATACGGGGTAACAACAGCATACGGGTTACCAGCAGCGCTACCCATAACTCCACGGATGAAGTTTTCATACTCACCAACCTGCACCCAGAAACTCCACCTCATCTCCTTGAGCGTTTGCACCTCTAATCTATTCAATTCCTCGAGGGTGACACCCCCACTCTTTGCATAATAAGAATTGGTGTAGAAATGATCTTCAATAAATTTACACGCGATGAGCAAGCAAACTAGATAAACTCGGTGTACATTCCTCTCGGTCAAGCAGATGTTCATCGACTTCATCACCTTGGTGACATACACCATAGCTAGGATTAATGCTGCATCACTGCATTGGAAGTGAGCTTTCAAACGAGAGACATAATTCTCAAATGAGAAGCCTGGGATAACTTTACTATCATAGTGCGTGATCGGCGCATAATCAGGAGACTCACCAGTGCGGATAAAATAATTCGCACTATTCACCACAACTGGAAGTGTGTATTCATTCTCAAATTCCCGCACGTTAACGTTTGCAGCAGCATCACTGATAAAATCAGTACTCTTAAAGATGGTCGTATGCTGCCGGGGAGCGCAACTCATGGGTTGGTTGGTGGAAAAACCAGTGGCATAGTTCCATGTGGTACTCATACTGCTGGCGATGATGTGGTTCAATTCAAAATATTATAGGAAAGAATCAAGGCTAGGGGGTAAAGAGAATAATAAATGCGTCACTTTATTGCGAAAGGTAAACGGTATTTAAAGCGTGACTTATTCTGCTAAATTCAAATCAATCATGCGATGATGAACATATTCTGAGATTCAAGAAAAAATAAAACTGATGTGTAATTATGACGGCAAGAAATTGAAATTACACAAAATACTACGATTTGATTACCGAATGAAGGACGCATGTGCGCAGGATGG
>JACLAD010014849.1_pt1 | contig 16586 bp, 21 predicted proteins | sample 8027901 | NCBI WGS metagenome assembly JACLAD01 (sample SAMN15725071, study PRJNA655200) | protist metagenome | isolation source: fluorescence activated cell sorting (FACS) single amplified genomes of... | place: Spain: Blaines Bay Microbial Observatory, Mediterranean Sea | collected 2016-07-05 | reverse complement strand
GCCGTTCGAGCAGTATGCGATGATCACTCAGTACCTCGCGTCGTGGGCAAGTGGAGGGTGCGACGCTATACAGGAGTCGCGAGCGGAGGCGGCGGCAGCGGCGGCGGCGGCGGAGGAAGCTGCAAAGGCAAAGGCAAAGGGGAAAGAAAAAGGAGGGCGGGCATAGATGGTCGTTGGAAAAAGCTAGAATACAATAGAATACTATACCACGAGAGTGTTTATAAAAGAATATTGATTGGCGATAGAGAGAAAGAGACAGATAGACAGACAGACAGACAGATAGACAGACAGGTTGTTCTATTCGCCTCCAAACACATTTGGTTGTCCGCCGGTGAGAAAGCGTAATGAAAGAGATAAAACTCTCGGGTGCCACAGGCCGAGCCCTATCCCGACTCCTCCGAATCCACCCAAGCTCGGTGGCACAGATGCCGCCGCTCCAGCCTATGATGAGGTGGAGAGATAGATGTGGAAGAGAGATACAATGACGAAGGGGGGGAGGGGGGGAGGTTAGATTAAAGGCAAGAGACAGACGCAGAGGGGCAGATGCAGGGACTCGCCTGCGGAACAACATCACACCGAATTCCGCGAGGCAACGCATGGTTGTGGTTAAAGGTGGTGATAGCAAGCACATCTGTGCCCCTTGGAGGACGAAACTCGTCAAGAGAGTAAAGCTCGCCCTTACTCTGGCAGAGAAATAGGATCTTGCCCCGTTGATATTCCCAATCCTGACTCGGCAGGCAAGCGCACCCACGTCAGTCGAGAGGAAGTGAGGAGGATAGAAGGTGCCCTTCCTTCATAATCTCTGGAATAATGCAGACGTACCAACTCATTTATCGCCCGCACAGTAGAAAAGACACCAGAAGACGTGGCCATGACGTTGACCCCGCCATTCTCGCCCTGTACGTTTCCCTCAAAGACGAGGCCACCTGCGCCCCTTCGCATGTGCATAAGACGCTCTCGCAGCGAAATTTCACCGCTCCTCTCATGCCGAGGGAGATGCCTCTCAATTCTGTACCGTGGCTTCAAGAGTGTTTCTAGCGGCCACGGCTTCAAGCTCGCCTGCGACCGTTTGCACAGAAGATGGTGAGTAGAAGCTCTTTCTTCTTCCTTCTCTTCAGTTTCCCTTGACTCACTACGCGCTGCCCTAAGATGTGGTGTCCGTGAACGGAAACCACTGCGGGCCAAATACGAGGAGACGAGCGCTCGACAAAGAAAAGGTGCCGAAGGGACAGCAGCGCTGAGGAGGAGAGCGTTGTTGCCGCCATCTTTCGACCAAACCAAGAAGTCTAACCCTCACAACTCCATGCTGATGAGCCGGCACTTACGCTGCCTCGACTCCGACGGGAAGGGACCGTGCTAATAATAGAATACATTATTTTTTTGCAAAAATAGACTATACTAACGTTGAACAAAGAGGCAGACGAAGGAAGAGCTTATGAAGCCAGCTCTTCAGAAGACGATAGCGCGGAACGCGCTGTTAGGGTCGACCAGGCCGTCTGTTCGAGGAGCCCTCGGGTTTCCCCTGGTGAGGCCAGCGGCCGCCCTTCGTAGCACAGAGGCCCTGGCCTTTCCCACAGCCTTGGCACGTGCGTAGGTGCTGTTGGGTCCCTTCTCGAAGTGCATCGCGCCCTTGGCCGCAGCGGAAGCCTGTGCCAGGCGCTCCGTCTTCGAACCACACCCGCCGGCGATCGTGTGCGTGGATGTTGCCACGGCCACGGCGGCCTGCGCGTGAGCGTGGCGCTCGGCGCGGCAGACGTCGATGTAATCCGTGCAAATTCCTGCGAGACCAAGCTGCAGCGCGAGGCGCATATCTTCTCTCGAGTTGACGGTGTAAACCATGACCTGGAGGCCGTGAGCGCGGCAGTCTCGGACGAGAGCTTCGCCCGCCTCAGTGAAGAGTGTGGCCGCGTCCGTGACCAATAGCTTGGCTCCGAGAGCTCGTGCGTCGGCGCTGAGCGAGAGTGGCACGCCGCAGAGCAGGACACCGAGCGTCATCCCCTGAAGCGGGTGTGTGGCATCGGCTTCGAGGGCACGCGTGACCTCGGCGATGTCGAACTGGTTGAACGAGCACATCGTGAGGCGTTCCACAGCATTCCAGTGTCTGCACCGGCCGGGAGACGAGGTGTCGAAGCAAGCAGAGTGGATCATGAGATGAGATTGCGGGATTCATTTGGCGACGCTTCTGACAAGTAAATTAAAAGAGAGCTCGCAAGATCGACGACGTACCTGCGCTTGACGAAAGCGGAGAGACACACGAGGGTTGGCTTGACGATTGCGCGGCCCTTGAGATCGACATAGACCTTGGTCTTGGTTCCAGCCTTGACGCAGCAACGGTGGATGTGCTCCAAGACCTCTTCAAACGTGCGCGTTGCCGGATGAACGCGCTGCAGCTCAGACAGGGGCATCCCGTCCACACGGCGGCCCTGGCGATCGTGGCTGTCGTGGAAGACAGCAAGCTGTCCATCGCCGGTGACGCGAACGTCGAGCTCGATCATGTCCGCCCCGAGCTCGATCGCACGAGAAAACGAGGCGAGCGAGTTGTGTTCGGCGTAGGCCGCCGCTCCACGGTGTCCGATCACGATCGTCTGCTGCTCGATGGCGGCGACGGCATCCTCAGTTGTGGCTACGGACTCCAAGCTCCCACCACTCGACGAGCGCGCGCGTTGCCTCCTCCGTGATTGCCGCCTCTCCTTGGCACGCTTGCGCTGGCGCTCACGAAGTTGGTTGCAACGCGTGCTGGCGGCGCCCATGGACACGCCAGTCCCTGCGTCTAGTTGCGTCTCGTCGTCAAGGAGCTGTGTGGGCGGGCGCGAATCATGAGTTTGAAGGGTCTCTCTCTTTCTCTTTCTCTCTCTCTCTCTCTCTCTCTCTCTCTCTCTCTCTCTCTCTCTCTCTCTCTGCTCAAACCCACCATATCATCGTCATCAATCAAGGTATCGTCCTCATCATCATCAAAGTCCTCGTCGCTCTGCTCCGGCTCTGCGACATCCTCTTCGTCAAAATCATCTTCCTCTTCATCGTCTTCCAAGAGGCCCTCCGATTCCTTGGGAGTCGTTGATGGCTGCATCTCTCCGGGTCTGCGCACGCCAGCGGGACGCATCGACATTCCGAGGTCCAGCGGTGCGACGCGCATGGCAGGCACCGGCGATGGGCGCAGGGTGAGCTCCTGCTCCTTGGGAAAGTACTTCGCGATACCCTCGTCCGTCATCTCGGTCTTTATCTTCGAGTCTCCGCCCTTGAGAATGTGCATGATGTCCACCAGCATCGGGTCGACAGCAGTGTCGCTCTTCGTAATGCGACACGACGAGTACGCCTCGGGAAGAGGTGAGCTCTCTGGCAAGGGGGCCAGCCCAGGGCCCTTGCGGCTGGCACTGTCCCTCACGGAAGAGTGCTTGGTAAACAACGGGCTCGTCGAGAGGGAGCGGAAGAAAGGTTGCTCCAGAAGCATCTTGCTGATGCTGTCTCGCAGCGGCTTGCGGGAGTCAGCTGTGGCCTTGTCGTGCTTCTTCGTGATCTTGAGCACAGCGAGGTAGTTCAGAGTCTGCGCAGTATTCAGGATTGAAGGTTAACTGGGTGAGACACTTGTCCGCAATCCTTTGGCGGAACCGAAAGAAGGTTTCTTCACAGCTCCTGCACGGCCCCCTCGTCGTTCCCTCTCTCCCTCCCTCTTCCTTGTCACTTCCAGTCTCGCTCTCGCTCTCGCTCTTTCACTCACGTTGTACTTGCGCAACTTTCGGATCTCCTCAGCAAGGTCCACACCCTCCACGCTCGCCGCTACGCGGTTCTCAGCTACGCGCTTGCTCAACTCGTCAAGGGCAGAGAGGATAGCCCGCTCCTTTTGGATGAAGAAGGTGTTGCACTTGGCGATCTCCTGGAGTAGAGCGCGGTAGAAAGGGTCCACGGGCTCGGAGAAGCCGTCCGAGCCGCACAGCGGAGAGTCGCTGACGAGGAGGGCATCGTTGAATAGGACGTCGTCGCGGATTACCTTCTTCAGTCGCTTGTAGTCAATAAAGGGGAACGGCGACATAACGCGCTCATAATGCTGAAGAATCTTGCCAAACTTCATTGCAACTTTTGTTGAGTCGTGCAAGTTTAGCTCGTATGATTGTTTGAATTTATAAACTGATAGAAGGAAGGAAGGTTCCCCGGTTGCCGTGGGGAAGCAAGATTCGACACACTGGCACACGCCAACATTCGAACTAGTGAAAACGTTTCTCTGGCTCCTTGATTGTAGTGACATATATGTTATTCTTAATACCGAAAGTGTAAGAGATCAACAACTATGTCACGATGTTGCCGCTGTATGCCAAGAAGATGCAGAAAGGCATGGCGCACCTCCAGTCTGTGGCCGGTGTTGCGGATAATGAAGGCTGGACACAGGTACGGTTGGTTTCTGCATGATTTTTCAACGATTTTCTATCGATCTGCACTTTTCTGTCTGCTCTCGGGTGCGTCGGGCGGCGAGGCGAGGCTGTGATAGGCGTGGCCCCATGATTAGGGCGGCAATCTACCTCCTCGATCTGAGATCCGTCACTCCCTCTCGCTTCAAACAAAGACTGTCAAGCCAGGAAAGATGCCGCTTGGTGCCGAAACTCGATGCTCACACTGCCATCGGCTATTCCCTCTAGCATGTACAAATCGCATGTGCTGGCTCTGCTGTGGAGTAAAGGGCGGTTCGGTCATTTGTCCTTGTCACAAACGGGATCTTGACGAGCAGTTGGAGCTCGTGAAACTCATTCCCCTGGACGACGACGTTAGCGAGAGCGGCGAGAGCGGCGAGAGTTCTAGCTCAAGGTAAGTAAAGCTGTGTCGGGAAAACCGATTCGGCGAGCTGCAGCCGGTGTGGCTTGCGGTCCTGTGAGCGATGAACAGCCAGGCCAAGACGACTCACTCGCTCTCACACTCTCTCAACCTATACTCAAAACCCTTATGATGCGGTAGCAGCAGCGGTAGCAGCAGCGGTAGCAGCAGCGGACGTAGCCAGAGCCCAGTGCCCGGTTTGCAGGACAACCTCAAGCAAAAAGCGTTGAGCAAAAGGGTTGCAGCCGTGGAAAAACTGGCCAGTGACCTCGGCGTGTCGGGCGTCGTCGCGACCAAGAAGCCCGTCGGCAACGGCGCGTTTTTTGAGACCTCGGTGAAATACATCTCGGACACGGCCGTGGTCTTCTGCCTCGAAGACTTCTTCTCTAAGCCCGAGTTTTGCGATGGCATCCTTGAAGACCAGAGGCGTAACGCTCGTAAGCGCAGGCACCGCGAGGTAGTCGGTAGTGAGTTCGTTGATGGGTTGGGGCAGCAGATGATTGGGACGAGACGAGAAGAGTCGAGTCGAGTCGCGGGTGCCGTGTTCGTTTCTGCTCCGAATAATGGTACGCACGCACACACACACATACACACACACACACTCACGCCACCCCTCCCCCAAATTCCAACACCAACGCACGAATCGATACTTCTCAAGGAATGACAGATCCGAGCTCTTCGTCGGCTCGCGAACCCCGCGCGAAGAGGTGGAAAAAAGTTCTCGAAGGGCTCGTCAACGCACAGGGGGCGAACTAGAGTGCTGTGGTGTAGGGTGTAGGGGGCTGTGTGGGTGGGGTGACACTGCCAGTATTTTTTGTTAGAGCACGGCTCGTTCGCTCAAAGCTCCAACTCGTCCACCCCCTCCGGCATTGGTTCGAAGAACATGTCCACCATCTCCTTGGAAACGTCGCCGAGAGCGGCCGGGTGCCACTGTGGCTTGCGGTCCTTATCCACCAGTTGCGCTCGGACTCCCTCGAAGAACGTCCCGCAGTCCAGGGCAGAGTTCTTGTCACGCGGCTGCATGAAGCGGTAGTCCATGCGGAGCTCCATTTTGAGGCACTCAGCGAGGTCGAGCTTTCCGCCTTCCACCAATTGCTTGTGCGTCACTTTCATCGCGAGCGGACATGCTCTGGACAAGGACTAGTAGGGCGGAGGCCGAAGGAGGATATGGGGAGGGTAAGTTGATTGTCTCTCACACACGCACGCACGCACGCACGCACAGACAGACAACACACACACACACACACACACACACACAGACTTCCTCTTTCTCTCCGTGAACATTCTTTGAACACAAACCTTGTGAGCCCGGTGAGACCAGTGCCCTTCCTCTCCTGCCTTGTTCGCCGCCATCGCCGCCACCGCCTCGACAATCTCCTCCACCGTTTCCTTTGAGAAGCACTCGCTAATCTCCTTCATCTCAGACTGTCGAGCGGGGGAGGGCTCCTCCGCCGCTGCAGCCGCTCCAGGGTCGTTCAATGTGTCCAGCACCTCGCCGACGATCCTCTCGCGCTCGGCGGGACTGTACTTGGCACCGGGCATGAACGAGGAGTGGACGGCGCGCGTTAAGTCCTCCACCGTAACGGCTGAGGTGACGAAGTGCGTCGCGATGCCAACGTCGCGGATCACGCTGCCCTTGATTGAAGCGCCGGTGAGCGCGAGGTAGAAGCCATAGTGGTCTCGCAGCCGAGGGAGGAAGAACGAGCCGCCGACGTCGGGGAAGAACCCGATCCCTACCTCGGGCATGGCAAAAACGGTGTTCTCGGTCGCGACGCGGAAGCGGCCATGGACGGAGAGGCCAACGCCACCGCCCATCGTGATCCCGTTGAGGTATGATACGATCGGGATGGAGGAGGTGCCCAGCGCGTGGTTGAGACGATACTCGTCGGCGAAGAATTCGAGGCACCTTGGGTGGATGGGTGGGTGGGTGGATGGTTTACGTTCACCGATAAGAGACAATGAGGGACGCAAGTGCACTCGAGTCCTCCACCCAATCCGTCTCCGCAGAGCAATTCCTCAGACTCACTTCTGCCGAGTTGCATCATCCTGGCCGTCCTTCCAGAGCTGTACAACATCGCCTCCGGCGCAAAAGGCGCGGTCGCCAGCTCCGTGCATGACGACAGCGTGCACCTCGGGGTTGTCGCCCCAAGACTTCAGCTGTGGCAAAAGTGTGGTGACCATGTTGTGGTTGAGCGCGTTGAGGGCCTTGGGGCGGTGCAGCTCCACCGTCTTTGTTCCAGGGTCGGTGAACACTATGATTTCGCGAGGGTCCGCGGTGGCCGTGGTCACCGCTCGCTTTGGCGTGGCTGCGGTGGCGGTGGCGCCGGAGGCTCTGGCCGCTTGCTGGGTGAACATGGACTGCCGAAGGTGGCTCTTCAGTCCTAGGATACGATTCAGAGCTCGCCTTTGCATCCCAGACGGTCTTTAGTAAATAGAATTCGTGTTTCGTAAACGCTCTTTGCTTTTTTTGATTGATTGCTAAAGGAGGTGTGCAGCCTGGTCTGTGTTTGTGGTTGGTTGCCACAGTCAAGCGAAGAGAAAGAGCACAAGAGACAGCGCCATTACGAGACATCCGGCGAACACGCAGTAGCTCGTGACAACGTCCTCGGGATCATATCTTCGGGCTGTTGGCAGGAGCTCCTTGATGCTGATGTACACCATCATTCCTGCGACGAAGCCAAACAGGACGCCGTTTGCCGCCTCGTGAATCGCCGTCTGCAAGACCACCAGGATAAGGTAGCCAAGTAGTGCTCCTACGGGCTCTGCGAGACCTGAAAGGAGAGCCAGCCAAAACCCTTTCCACCTTGAGCCACTAGCATAGTAAACAGGCATCGCGACGCAGATGCCCTCGGGGATGTTGTGCGCGGCAACTGTTGCCAACCACGTGGGGAGGAGCGCGGCAAACGGCGCGTGCGAGCAGCGGTGTCTCCGTTAGTTCGAGTTGTCTTGCGGTTCGGGCTCTACCTCTCGCTTTGCTCGAAACCTACTAGCGATAGCCACCGGCACGCCAACGCTCGGCGCGACGAGGATGGAAACAAAGGTCGCGAGACCTTCTGGTAGGTTATGGATACCGATTGCCACTGCAGTCAGCACCCCCGTGCGCTCCAGCTTGTGGAGCGCAGCGGGGCTAGCCTTGGATTTGCCTGTGGCATCGTTTTCGTCATCGACCACGGTAGTCGTGGCTTCTTCGAGGTCGTTCGAGTTAGAAGAGTCAGCAGTGGCAGTGGTTGCGGCGGTAGCTGGAAGGGGAGGGGCTGCTACAGTTGCCTCCTCCTGTGGATCCTTTTCTTTTGCTTTCGAGCAGGCACGCACCGCCCACGAGATGAGTTCGGTCACGCCAAAGCCAGCAAAGAGCATCAAGGTGGCTAATCCATAGGCCGCAGTCTCGTCCACAACTACCTCCCCTGAGGTGGCGTTGACAGTTGTGAAGACAAGCTGGAAGGAACCGTAGCTTTTCTGAAAGATTTCGATGAGAGAGACATAGATCATGACGCCAGCACTAAAACCGAGAGACGCCTGTTCGTGTGTGAATGAGCGTGAGCCTGCACGTCAGCGTATGCGTTTGTGGCTGCGAACTTGGCGAAGCGCAAAATTTTCTCACTGCGCCGACCAAACTTACCGCGAGGAGACGATGGTTCATCTCGTTGATGCAGCGAAAGAGCACGAGCGCGGCACCAATCGTCGTCGACAGACCTGCTCCAATACAGACACCGAAGGCGAGCCCAAGCTCGGCACTGGTGTAGGTGGACATGTTTTGTTTGCAGAAGGATATATGTTCTGTAGCTTGGTACCGCACCATCCGATCCTTCCCACCCCAACCCCTCTGCCCCAACCCCCGACACCTTCCTTGTCCCCTCCCTGCCTGTTTCCCAAATGACTCACACGAACCATTTTCGCTAGTAGGGCGTACAACGACAGAGCGACAGAGTACAAAGGCAGACAAGCAAAGAAACGTCCGCTTCCACTGACCTTCCGCGAGCGAAGCGAAACCCCTCGTGTCGGGAGCGTGTGTGCACGGCTGCGTCACAACTAAACCAGGAATCCTTCCGCCGGAGACAGAAGGACAGACAGAGAGACAAAGTGACTGAGAGAGAGAAAGAATGTTGGGCAGAGCAACAGGTACTCGTGTGAGTCATGTGCTCGGCTCTGCTTCTTTCAAGAGAGCGAGTCGACAGGCAGTGCCCGCAGCTGCGGCGTCGGCAGCGGCCTCATCCGCCAGCGCCAGCGCAACGGCGCCTGCGGCGCCAGCTGCACCGCGACGGACTCTAGTGACGAGCTCGGACGCCCGCCTTGAGGCCGCGGCTCTCGCGCAGTCTCTGCAAGGCGAGGTTGACATCCCGGAATTTCCCTACATCGAAGACGAGCAGTTTGTAGGCAAGACTGGGGCAGAGATCTTCCACGACCTGATGCTTCTCCACGGCGTGGAGCAGATCTTCGGCTATCCAGGAGGTACGTTCTAGGTTTTTCTTGAAGCAAATGCATTCTCATTAAGCTGCACGAGTGGTCTCGTGGTCAGGCAGGAGCTAACCAATCTCGGTTCCTTCCTCTCTATCTGTCCTTCTCCGTACTGCAGGCGCGATCCTTCCTGTCTACGATGCCATCTACAACAGCCCTCACTTCAACTTTACGCTCCCCCGGCACGAGCAGGGCGGTGGGCACATGGCAGAGGGCTATGCTCGCGCGACGGGCAAGCCTGGTGTTGTTCTCGTCACATCTGGCCCTGGAGCGACAAACGTGGTGACTCCAATGCAAGACGCGCTCATGGATGGCACCCCGCTCGTCGTTTTCACTGGCCAGGTCCCAACCATCGCCATGGGCACTGACGCGTTCCAGGAGGCCGACGTTGTCGGCATCACGCGTTCGTGTACGAAGTGGAACGTCCTTGTCAAGGACATTCGCGAGTTGCCTCGCCGCATCAACGAGGCGTTTTACATCGCGCAAGCCGGGCGTCCGGGACCTGTCCTTGTCGACCTCCCAAAAGACGTGACCGCTGGAGTGCTCAACACGGTCCCGAGCTCAGCTCCGCGCATGGTATGTTTTCCTTCGCTTCCCTTCCTTGCCTTGCCTTGCCTTGCCTTGCCTTCCCTTCCCTTGCCTTGCCTTCCCTTGCCTGCGTGCCCTGCCCTTCCTTCTATTGTCTCCTCGTCTACTTATCTATCTATCTGCACATGTATAATATGCATCTGCGTATCTACGTATCTTACGAACTTTTCCTGGACTGCTGTAAACAATGAATTCCTTCTTCTTTTTACGCTCCCTACTCCTAACTGTCCTGCAGGCAAGCCGGATGTTTCAGAAGCAACTTGCCGAGCGCGCGTCGCAGGATCCCTTCGAAAAGCAGGCGCAGTTCGACCGCGTCGTCAACATGATCAATAACGCCAAGCGGCCGGTCATCTACGCCGGCCAGGGAGTCATCACGGCGGGAGACGACGCCGTAGAGTCACTAAGGGCCCTCGCTCAGCGCGCCAACATCCCGGTCACGACGACGCTGCAGGGAATGGGCGGTTTCGACGAGCGAAATGACCTCTCGCTCCACATGCTCGGTATGCACGGCGCAGCGTACGCAAACTACGCCATGCAAGAGGCAGACGTGATCATCGGTCTCGGAGCTCGGTTTGACGATCGCGTGACCGGGAACCTCGGCGGGTTCGCGCCAGCCGCAGTGGAAGCGGCGAAGAAGGGCACTGGCGGCATCATCCACTTCGAGATATCTCCCAAGAACATCTCAAAGGTCGTGACCCCGACCGAGGCCGTGGTCGGCGACGTCGGTGCCGCGCTCGACGCGCTGCTGCCTCGCATGGAGCACAGGGAACGGGCGGAGTGGTTTGAGAAGATCGGGGGCTGGAAGAACAGCTACCCGTTCACCTACGAGCGAAGCGAGGATGGCCTCCTCAAGGGCCAGCAGGTCATCGAGGAGCTCTGCAATCAGACTGCCGACAGGAGCGAGGACGTCATCTGCACCACTGGCGTCGGACAACACCAGATGTGGGCGGCGCAGTTCTACCGCTGGCGACACCCCCGCACTTTCATTACGAGCGGCGGGTCGGGCACGATGGGATACGGACTCCCCGCCGCCATCGGCGCGAAACTCGGCGCTCCGGACAAGATAGTCGTCGACATCGACGGTGACGCTAGCTTCAGCATGACTTGCCAAGAGCTGCTGACTGCGGCGCAGTACAACATCGGGGTCAAGGTCCTCGTCCTCAACAACAACTTCCAGGGCATGGTGCGGCAGTGGCAGGACCTCTTCTACGACCAGCGCTACTCTCAGACGGAGATGGTCAACCCGTGCTTCAGGGACATGGCGGAGGCGATGGGATGCCAGGGCCTGCGCGTAGACAACGAGGCAGACCTTCCTGCTGTGATGGAAGAGTTTCTCAAGACTGACAGGCCAGTGGTCCTGGACGCCGTGTGCGAGAAGGACGAGCACGTGTACCCGATGGTAAGTGCTTCCTCCAGCTAGTCTTATCTGATCTGATCTCCCCAGCTCGCGTTTCTTTTCTTTTTTTCCCTTTCATCTTGCTATGACAGATGTCGCCTCACATCTATCTCTCTATCCCTCTATCTATCTATCTATCTATCTATCTATCTATCTATCTATCTATCTACCTACCTATCTATCTCGAAGGTGCCTGCGGGGAGCGCACTGCACGAAATGGTTCTCGGTCCGGGGCAGACGCCGCCGATGAAGTGAAAGGAAAAGGAGAGGAACGATTGAATAAAGAAACAAAGAAACAGTTTGAGCTAGCTAGCTACTAGCTAGATGCCTACAATATTTACGACTTCCCACCCCTTTTCCGCGATCAACTTTCTGCGCTGCGTTGTTCCAAGCCCAGAGACTCGCGCGCTCGGTACAGCAGCGCAAAGCCCGCAGCGTTGACGGGCAGCGCCTTCGCCGTCGTCACGCCGGCGCCACGGAAGAAGCCGAGGGGACCGTGCTCGGCGAGAACCCGACTGGCGTGATACCTTAGCCCTCCCTCTTCTGTCGCCATCATGCGGCTTCGCATGACTTCAGCTGGGCACAGGGCGAGGTTAAAGATCACCCCGGTCAACCCACCCACAAGCATTTCAAGCGTCGCGGGGGAAAAGGAGTCTCTGATCAGCGGGTGCTTTCGAGTCGCGGCCTTGAGCGCCTCATTGGTCAAGAAGAAAAATCCGTTGCCAGGAAGATTCCTGAAGGCCGTCATGCTCAAGCCTCGGAAGAGCGTCTGTCTGGTCACCCTGCCGCCGCTGCTGTCGCCGCCGCTGCCGCCGTTCCCGCCGCCTCCGCCACTCGTACCCATCACTCCTGCGGTCTGAACCCGAACGCGCCACACGTCAAGCGGATTTTGAAGGGCAGTGAGGAGAACGCCACTGCACATGCCGGCCAAGAAGACGTGGCCGAAGAACTTCGCGTCCGGTAGCTCTTCTCCTTCCGGGACTGACGGGCGCAGACGCGCATACGTTCCGAACAGAATGGTACTGTAAGGCGCTGAGATGAGCAGCTGTGGGACGAAGCCTTTCCACAACGCAAGTACACCCTCATTTCGCACGGTGCTGCGCAGACAGTGGAGTGCACCGCTATACTTCGTGGCATCTGTGGCTTGCAACCTCGTTCTAATGACGTCAAAAGGCAGTCCCAGCCCAACCCAACCCAGAGCTGGGGACGCCGCCGCGACAACCTCTCGCAGCTGTGTTTCCATTGGAGGGAGGTTGTCGCAGCAGCTGCCCCCCTGGGTTTGCTATGACATCAACATATTTAAAACAGCCAGTTTACGCTGGCGCTTGATAATTTATTTGAAAGGGATGCGAGGTTCCACCGTATTATTATGTCTAGGGCTCCTACTTCTCCTCACCATAATCGTGGGGCTGGACGATAACGTCCACCACGCGCGCTTGCTCTCTCGGGTGTAGGAGAAAACCTGCGTGGCCAAGGCCGTCGAGCCACTCCACCTTGACGGCGTGCCTCAACCGCCTGTCCTTGCGCCTCGCTTGCGGTGGTGCTTGGGCACATGAGCCCCGTCCGAGCCTGCGCAGCGCCAGGTCCAGCTCGCTGGCCGTCCGCTGGTGCCGCTTGGCTTCGGCTCCAGAGATCACCGGGCCAGAGAGAAAGTCCGAAAACTTGGTGAACGAGATATTGCCGGAGAAACCAGAGTCCAGCTTTTGGATGAGCGTCTGCAACTCGTCGCGTGCGAGTCGCTTGTCGGCCGGGTACGAGCGGACAATGAGCTCTGCGAACTCCCCGTAAGTCAGAGCGTCGCCCCCAAGACTGCTGTACGTCCTGAAGAGCCTTTTGAAGATGGACCTCTGCCGTTCGTTCAGAGTGCCACCTTTCCACCTTCCCGTGATAGACATGAGCTTGCCACGCATGGCCTCAAGAAACAAAGGGTTTCCGCTAAAGTCAAAGTTGGACACCTGGCGCATATGCATAGGTTTGCCGCGGTCTTCGTCATTGTCGTCGTCGCCATTGTCGTCGTCGTACTCGTATTCGTCACCATCCTGGGCCTCCGCCGCTGCCGCCGCCGCCGCCGCCGCGAATCCTGCCTCCTCCCTTCGCCGTCGTTTCTCCCACGACTCGAGAAAGCGCCTGACACTGACGGATGGAACGATGTGGTCCTCTGACGAGAGCACGACTGTCGTCGGCGCCGGCAGCATCTCCGGCCATAGTATATTGGATTGCCACCAAAAGCGTCTTGAGAGGGTATATGCAATGTAGAGCTCGCGACCAACGAACCACTGCATAAGCTGCTCGATCGTGTTAGATGGGGGCTTGTGCAGAAAGTTGTAGGCCACGTCATGCTTGCAAAGAAGAAAGCAGACGGGATCGAGAAAGGTGAGGCGGCACGGGAGCTCCGGGCGTAGGCGACAAATCCACGTGAGGACGAGCGAACCGAAGCTGTGACCAACAAAGTGGCTGTTGGTGGTGTTGGTGTTGGTGGTGGTGGTGTTGGTGGTGGTGGTGTTGGTGGTAGAGGGAGGAGCTTCCAGCTTTAGATTGGAGGCCTGAAAGAACAGAGAAGAGAGAGAGAGAGAGAGAGAGAATTACTCACGCCTTCTTCACCCTATGCGCCGCCAGCGCCGACGCAATCGAGGTGACGAGTTCATTTGGCGATGCCTGCGTCTCCACCGGCCTCATCGAGATGTGAGGGAGCTCGATGGCGATGATGCGGCGCCTCGGGAGGCGGTTAATGAGCTGAACCAGGAGAGCGAGGTATGACACGGGCCCGACGCCGAGGCCATGACAAAATACAATCGGCTCTTCTTCGTCGCCGTCTTCGTCTCTTTCCGCCTCTATCCCATCTTTCCGCCGCCGGCGCGGCGGTCGATGCCAGTACGTCAAGTGGCCGTTCTTCAGCTTTTCGAATCCCAGCCAGTGCCCGATGAGGAGGTCTGTACCGAGAGAGACAGCAGCAGCGGTGACGAGGTAGAAGACGAGCGGACGGTACGACGACTGAAGTGCATCGAACTCGAGGCGGATACACTTCACCTCGGAGTTGAAGCCGGGAGAGAGGTCGAGCTCGGCCCAGTCCACCATCTGCTGCACTAGGGCCATTGCCTCGCCGTGTTCGTCATCCGATAGCTCAGCACGGCGCTTGAGGAAGAAAGCCCATGCAACCCACTGCAAGACGTTGCCTTGGCGGATGTTGCGGAGATCGGCTCCCAAAAACCAACCCGACACGGCCGCGCGCTTCAGACTGAGCTTCTGGACAGCAATCTGCTGGAGTTTATTCTTCTTCTTCTTTATGTCCTCTCCCTCCCAGTGCCGCAGGAGGCTCTCCATGTCCACCCTGGCAACACTTGCGACTGCCCGGAGCTCGTCCTCTGACGCAGAACGGCGGATGCGCGCAGCATGCTCGTCAAGACTCCTATCAGCGTCTTCCGTGTCCTCTCCCCCCCCCGAATTCGATCTCGTCGATCGCGTCCAAACAGCGCATCGCCAACGCGCGCCGCTCCTCGCGCGTTCCCGGAACGATTGGAGACGTTTTTATCTTCTCAAGCTGCCTCCTTCTGACAAAATACCAGGCAGCAAAGAGGAGTTCCAGGGTGCTCCAGAAGCGCATTCCCTGCCTCAACATACGCGAGAGAACAACCCCCGCAAACCCCCGCCATGTTCTAGACCGAGACTCGCGCTTGACGGCGAGCAGCAAGCGCCATAGAGAGAAACATGCAATGGTAGGGAATATGGCCTGGATAGGGTAGATGAGAAAGAGCTTGACTGCCCATTTGCCTTGGGAACTCATGGCAACGAGGAGTTGGTTGGGTAGTTCTTTTTCTGCAACGCAACCACGAAAAGCCAAGAGCAACCACAACCAGAGGGCCACAACTTCACAACCCAGAACACCGACAACAACAGAGCAAGCGCTCGACCGGCATTCTACCTCTCGCGTTCGTTCTACAATGGTCTGCTCTCTCAGCAAATAGCACAGAAGGAGACGAAAACCTTTGCAATGAAGAGCTGGAACCTCTACGGAAGACCTCACTCTCACTTTCCTACTGCTGCTGCTCCTCCGTCCACCGGGAGCGCGCTCTCGACCACCTCTTGCAAGCGCTCGCACTGCGCCTCGTCCAGCCTCTCCTCACACTCCTCGACGATGAGGTTGAGCGTCGCCTGGCTCTTTGGTCGTAGAGCAAGGACCATCAGGAGCTCGGAGCGTGTAAATTCAAAGTTGTTGGCAGGCATCGTAGCCTCCTCGCTGCTTGAGTCACTTGCGCTGCTGCTGCTGCTGCTGCTGCTCGTGACAGCAGCCCCGATTCCCGCCCCAGCCGTGACCTTGGCTGAGTTGATCTCGGCCTCGAAACTCTTCAGGGCCTTCACTGCGGCGAGAACCGTGCTTTCGCTTTGAGATCCAGCGGGGCTCTGTTCGAGGTAGGCTATGGCCTTCCCCTGTATGGCCCTGGAGGGAGTGGTGGCCTTGCGCTTGCGCTTGCGCGATCGCCGGCCTCCGGTACGTGCCCGCACCTTGAGGTCGTCAAAGACCTCGGAAGCGGAAAGCATATCCTGAGAGTGTTTCAACGCCTGGATCGCCTCAAAGTTGCTCACGTACGGGTCCCCGGCAGTCAGGTTTGCCATCGTGGTTGAAGGGACTGACTGGAAGTGAAAGAAACGTCAGGAGCCACCAACCACACACAATCAGCGTCGGGCTAGGCGGGTGGCGCCTCCCCTCAGATAAAATGAAAACACAAGACTCACATTCTTCTACCTTTTCACGCTCTCATCCAGACTGTCGTCGCATTTAATTATTTATTTTAGGTCCTACGGGTCAGGTCGACGCCTGCGTGCCTAAGCGCGTCGACGGCCCACGGTGGATAAGTGTCGGTCTCCGTAGAGCCGTACATGGATTCCATGAAGCTGCGACAAAACTCTGGAAACCTCCCTTCGATGATGGCAGCGCGCATGCCAGCCGTCAGCGACTTCATATGCTGCAGGTTGTGCAGGGTCACAAGTCGCGTGCCGATACTCTCGTTGTCTCGCAGCATGCGATCTATGAAGAAGAAGAATGGATGGGTGTTGGATCGATGAGGCCGAGGGGTGGAGGTCGCGTCGGCAGAGAGTTGCACAGGACTCACACAGGTGTGCTCGGGTGTATCCGCCAGCACACGCCTCGCAAGCACAGCCAGCCGCTATCAGACGTACATCTCGCGCGCAGGCCGCGCTCTTGAGCTTGATCAAGCCGCCCTCAGTAGACACCAGGGCCGTTCCAAAGCGCGCCGTCCTTGTCGGGTAGACGCAGTCGAACATATCGATCCCTAGCGCGACGCAGACCACGAGATCTGTATTCGTGTGCAGGGATAGGGACAGAGCGTCG
>JACLAD010007332.1_pt1 | contig 16596 bp, 11 predicted proteins | sample 8027901 | NCBI WGS metagenome assembly JACLAD01 (sample SAMN15725071, study PRJNA655200) | protist metagenome | isolation source: fluorescence activated cell sorting (FACS) single amplified genomes of... | place: Spain: Blaines Bay Microbial Observatory, Mediterranean Sea | collected 2016-07-05 | reverse complement strand
GAAAATAGAAACCGTATGATACACCAATACAGTTCATCTGAATGGATATTTTTGGTGACATCATCTCTTGATTCATGCCATATATTAATAATTTTTTTCAATAATAATATAATAACATTTCCCTCATCATTTCCTCTTATATCTTTATATCTAATCATTGTCAATCCCTCTATACCTTTCTCTGATGATGTTTTTTCAATCAAGTTATGAATCTTTACACATTTCCTATCTCTATCACTTTGATATATTCCATGATTTATTGCTAATATTTTCAATTTTTCATCATTTCCATCGGATATAAAATCTAACATCCAATGCACCAATTTAGTCCGTCCCTCATCTCTCCATTCATATATTCTTGATGTTGAAAATTTATATAATACAAAAGCAAATCCAGTAAAGCAAACTACTTCAGCACCAAGACATGCTCCAAATGCTCCAAATGCGACAATAACACAAAATATAGGTGATAAACACAACCAAATACATCCTTCTGCCGGATTTTCATAATAAATCAATAAACATGTCAACAAACACCAACCTAAGATGCAAAATAATACACATCCAGTGGCTGCTATTGATACCACAGAAATCATATATATTTCCACACCCAAATTGCACCAAATATATTTAATTTAATTCCTCCAAAAACATGATATTTCTCCAAGGCATCATTAGCATAAAATATCCAAGTTAATGTAAAGAAAATGGCAAAGAAATCAGTAACAACACATAACCAGGTCCATATAAATGTATATTTATCGATGCCCTGAGATAATATTAACGATTTACTCATCACACTAAACATTGATAATAATATTGATATAATAGAAATATAATTAGCTTCTTTAAAATATACAATAGCTATAATTTGTAATAATGACTGAGGAAATGCTTCAATCACTGATTCTATTAAGAAACCTAAATGTTTATTCAATTTTGAATTGATCCATTTTACCATCTTGCTATGAGTGCTGCTGCTATTTGTAAATTTAGTATTCTCTGTTAAACCAATAACATTAAACAAATCCTCTCCAATATCATGATCAGCACAATAAAAACCTTTGTACCGTTTATAATGTATATAAAAATTGAAAAGACTGTAATGCAAAATGTAGTATATACATACAAAAAGCAATTAATGTTCCAAAAGGTATCAAGCACAGAAAACAGCAGCATCCAGCCATATAGTTCCATTCAAGAAATGTTTCAAATCTGTGTATGGGTCACTGATGGATAATGAATTGCCCATAGAGCAAAGAGTAATATATTAAACACATACTTAATACCAAAAGCAATGGAATAAGCACATTGTGCCAAATTAAAATTGATAGAGAGATCCAAAAAAATATCATTCTATCTGCATAATAAAAATCTACCAATACAATTATATCTGTTGCTACCTTCATGTATATAATATGGTTGATGGATATTAAATAATTATGAAGGGATAATTGAACTAAACATCAGCGATTGATATAATAATCGTTAACATATCGTAAGCAATATTAAAACACCTTTGTGTGGTTTCTGACACTGCCATGGTTCACTGGTGTCCGTTTAAAGGATTTCTAAAGAGCACCCAAGAGACAGCAGATTGTAGTTTATATACTTTGGGTTTACGAAATCGGATTTGTGGCGTGTTAGAAATCATTAACAATTGTTACAACCAGCCTTTTTCGGCTGTTAGCAACACGCAATAAGTTAATTGATTTAAATATAAATCAGATTATAATAATACAATTCTTCCCAAGGTGAACAAACAAATATAATATATTTATCCCCAAAATTAATTAAACAAAGATATGTGTTCATATTCGCATTTATTGGAGGTGCTTTATTATTGGGATTCAATGTTATTTTTAATATTAAATCGTCACATCATCATATTACCACATTTATTCCTGACAATTTTTCAAAACATGAACCATCAAAACACATGACATCGACAGAAGCAATTAATGTAAATTCGAATGGGACAAACAATCTGATCCAAACAATGAATAATAAATTGAAACAAAGTGAGAATAACAACAAAACAAAGACAAATTGTGATGTATTATTCTGTGACAAACATAACTTTGATTCAATGGTATCATATTATACACAAATATCATCATTAAATACTACATCTTCATGAACTGAATTCAACGATCAATTATTTTGTTGAATAAAATATTCATTAGAATTAAATAATAATTTACCTTTAATGTCATCGGCAGGAGAAAGATTATTAAAAATATACATCCAAATCAATTTAAATCAGATTGTAATGATCCAAATAATAAATATATGTTTTATGATACGACAATGGTGTTGGTCCGAAACGTTTCCCCTTATTTTGCTCTTGTACACTCGTGGTGTATCGGACTGTTCAACCAAAATGCCTGTACCTTTTTTCATCTTATTATTTATTTCAACGCTGTTTGCTTGAGAGAATGTCAAAGTAATACGTTCTTGTATATTAAGTGTTGTATGGCAGCATCAAGCATTAATCACCAAACCAAGGATATTATTAATGGATACATAAAAGTAATACAAAAATCATTAGCATGGAAAGAATATTCATATTTTACAATACCACCGTCAATAAATCATATTTGTTTAATTTATTATATTCCTTCATCATTTAACCGAAAAAAACATGTTTCAAATATTGAATTTATTGATGATAATACAATACAAAAAATAAATAATAATCAACATTCAATTTGTACATTTGGTGAACCAATATACAAATCAATGTGTAGTATATTTACGATTGAATTTAAAGTGAAATCCGCAAAATCTGATTTTTGTCCATATATTGGATTTTTTTTTAGCTCATCATTATCGTTTGATAAAATGAAAAATATGCAATATGTTGAATATTTTAATGATTATTTAGGATCACATAATAATAAACAATATTCATTTGGAGTTACAATGTATAATAAAGAGCATTCCTTATTTTTATTTGATAAAAACAATGCTGACGATGGACAACGATTGGGATCAAATGATATATATTTAACATTTCAAATTGGTGATAAGGTAATGTTTAAACATAATTTTGTTAAATCTGAATGTAACATATATTATAATCAACAAAAAATTGATACATTGGAAATTAAAGAAACCTTTATTATGCCCGCTTTTTCATTGTATTTTAGTGGAGTTACCATTGAAATTACAAAATATCAACTTCAACATTGAGGTTGTTATGAATTGAATATTATAGATTTTATCAATGATCAAACATTTAGCACGAGCCAAGATTGGACTATGTTATAAATAGCCAAATGAGTATTTATATTATACTATACCTATGATATCGATGATCGTATTTTTTTGTTTTCGATTTAGACATTGTTTATCATAATGGTTATGGTGTCAACATCAGTTCGTGTAATAATTAATTATTTGGACAGATACGACCATTCCATGATAAATATGATTTACATTCGCATTCCATGCGGCTTAATCCATTATATAAAATTACAACGCGTTCTGCCGACTGACCAAAATGTTTCTACCTCTTATACGTTGTGAGTATATAACGGAATAGTTGTATTTTATGTACAAGTTTAGCAATCTTTTATGTGAAAAAACTCCGCTAGTCCGCTACAACGTTTGCAGCTTCATATTTTGGTCAAAAAATCAATGTATTGCTGTTTAACGTCTTTATGTGATGGTACATAATGCCCACCCTCATGTTGAACTACTTTAACATTACTTTTATCAAAGCAATTGGTTATATTCAATACATTTTCCGTTGATACATATTGATCCGTTTTACCCATTACAAGTAACAATGGAATATTATCTATCACTTTCTTTTTATCCTCTTTCTCATTGCTTTCATCATCATTATTATTTACAGACATTATATCATTCAAAAGGGGTTTTATTGCATGGCATCTCGGTAAAAATCCAGATATAATCCATGCAAATTTAAAATTGGCTGATTGTTGAATAATATCAGATGATAAATTAAATGTTTTTTCAAAATATTTTGGATATTTTTGCATTAAACATAAAATTGTGGTTAATACACCGCCTTGACTGAACCCTAATATTCCATCAAATGGTCCATCACTTTTAATTATTTTACTGATATATTCCAACGTATATTCAATTCCATCATATTTTGCTCCATCGCCTGATGATCTCCACCATGCACGAGCTCGTGGTAAATAGTCCAGATCTTTTACATTTACATTCTTATTAACATCATTTTGTTTTGATTCATCATCATTATTGGAATTATCATCAGTTTTTTTTTCTAATTTTTGTAATAGTTTTGATTCCTTTACATGAACATCGAATGGAATTTTATGTGGTGCCGTAACATAATGAAATTCAACCACATTTTTTAATGCTTTACGTAAAGAATTTGTACGGTTTTTAAATTGAGCATCATATTGCTTATATCCATGTAAACATAAAATACGTAATCTATTGGTAGCTGACATGCCAAATTTAATGTTGCTTTTGTTTCCTTGGGCGCTTTTTGAGTTACTTAGTTACAACATAATGCTCCCCGCGGACAACCAAAATAAAAGTGAAATACGTTGTGATTTTCCACTCTTCATTTATGTATCGTGTCCAGTGTTTATTAATCGTGATGAATTTGTTGTGGCCCCATTTACAAATACTGCATCATGTTTATATAAATATAATATAAATACGAATAAATGGGCTGAATATATAAAATATCCTTGGAATTTGGAATCAGAAAATCATTCATTAACATATAACAGACATTTAAATGAATTATATTTATATGGAAAAGAATCTTCATTAATTATTATTAATTTAGATACAGAGCAATTCATCGTAAAAAAGAGTTTAATAACAACGGGTTTATTACCATCATCAATAATGGTAAATAATCAATATCATATTATTGGTGGCACACAGAATACATCACATTATACCTATAATGCTACATTGAATTCATTTGAATCCATTCATACATTCAATGATTGGGCCAAAGGAAATTGTAATAACGGTTTAATCCATATTCAATCAAAGGATATTTTATTATTATTTGGGGGATATGATCCTGGACAATCTGGAAGATTTAATAAAATGTGGAGTTACGATTTAAAGGGTAAACAATGGAATTCATTTGGTGCTACATTGCCATATGAAATGCAATCATTTGGATATATTTTAACGAAAAATGAACGATATGTGATTATTTTTGGTGGAATTGCAGAAGATTCGAGTGATTTATCAGGAATATATTTTTTAGATTTGAAAGATTTAAAATGGTATCAATGTCAACAGCAATTACCGCTTGCTGGAATGTGTTATGCTGCTTCTTACTCTGAGAAAGAAGATGATTTATTGGTTTATGGATATATTCGAGAGTTTATGAAAAAAATGGAAATGAATATACCAATGGATATTTATCAATTAGTTTTGAATAAATATAAACGGGAATTTGTACATATACTCAGTAGACATGGTGCAAATCATCAAAAAATAGAGATTCAACATATTTTGAATACAGCAAATCCAATGCATAAGTTGTGATTATTCGATTGTTTTCCTTTCATTGTTAAGGGTTTGAGATGCACACAGACAAAAAATCAATACCTTAAGTAACAGTGATCCTCTCGAAAAAAATAAAAATATGCTGTACATTACAAATATATTTATTATTTATGTTGAACAATGATGAAATATTCCATCCGGTGAATCATCGATCGAGCAAAAATATCTTAATTTGATAACCCGTTTTCTCGATTTTTCTATGTTGGATTTTCCATTTATGTGTTTCCAATCGATTTAGAGATGATTTATCCAGGTTCCTCTCATCATAAAAAACTTTGGAATCCAATGGATAAACCTTTGTTCCATCATTGGTGTTACTGTTTGACTCTGGATATTGTTGATAATCATAATATAAAAATTTGAGTGTTTTTAATTGGTAATTTGTATTCTCATCAAAATATTTTATCAATTTATTTAATGTCTTCTGATTAAATGGATAATTATTAATAAAATGAATTTCTTTAACATTCTCAAATATTTTTATAATTTTGGCAAATGATATCGTATATTGCTCATTTCCCTCATCATCACCACCAATAATATCCATGAAATATGGTTTTAAATTATCAGATATTTGATCAATCCTAACTACCTGATGATGGTTCGGAAATTTCCTAAAATTATCAAATTTTCTCCATAATATATTCATGATTTTATGATGGTGTTTATATTCTTCGTTTTTATAATTATCAGAGAGTTTATTATTTATCACATTCTCCAATGTTTCAACAAAATCAGCTTTTTTAATATTCGCAGTCTCATTCTGTCTATATCCTCCAGATAAATATAAAAATGCAGATAACCAATATTCTAAATTAACGGACATTGAAAATATCTGTTCTCGAAATAAATGAATTGCAAAACATATGGATCTGGTTTTTGATGCCAATGGAATATCCAAATTCTGCCCTTCTTTATCTATATCATCAAATGTTTTCCAATATTTATGCAATGGTCTGGTTATAACTGATTTTATTCTCAAATAAGCAAAAGCAAGAAGCAATTCTTTCTCCTCTGGATAATCAGATATTAATGATGCATCAAATGCTCTACAAATACCTAATCGTGGATATTGTGTGGTAATCTGTAATACCATTCCTTTTGCAGTCGCAAATGTCCGTGCAACATGATATGAAGTCGATGTTGATAATGGACCATAAAATGCCAAACCTTTTTTACCTCCATTATTTAAAATCATTTTGGCATTTACACCATGATATAATGAGACATTTGGATTTATCTCACGACCAAATTTATTTAACATTGTTAATAATCCAATTCTCCATCGATAAAAAGTCCGCAATCTTAGTTCCAATTTAATTTCTTGTTCTTTGGCATTTGGATCAAAATCATATTTCCCTTTATCAGAATTGTTAGGATCAAAATTCTTCAATGTAAATATATCGGATATTGTTTCAAATCTAAAGCATTGCTTTAATTCATATTGTAATTTATCAAAATCTGTGTATAATTTAAATGTTGTAATCTCTGGCAAACTGATGACATCGTCCTTTTTCCATTCAGTTATTTGTTGAGCAATTTTATCATCATATATTCCATCATAACATGTTGTAATTTGTTTTCTTGCGTAAGACTGGAAAAATACTTTTGATTTTCTGACTGTTTGATTCCAACTATCTGTTGATAAAGGATAGTACGGATTTTGTAGTGCTTCTTCTTTAACATTTTTATATTTTGGTTTTAAATGCATGATTCCGTGATGTTGTTTACTTGTAAAACCATGAGGAGATTGCCAACGAAATATACTCATATTTTCAACTAATTGTCGATAAATAGACTTATTGTCCTCATTTTGCTTATAATCCCACCATTTCTCATCTTCTGCTTTTCCGATATATCCTTTCTCACTCTTTTTTTTGTTTTCACTGTATAGGTTTATTTTGCTATGTATTTTATGTAAATTTGGTTTATTCACATCTTCGGAATATGGATGCATAAAATATGAATGTATTTTATCACAGTGTTGCTGAAACACTATATCCTCTGTCTTCATATGTTCTGAATATTGATACATTTGATCTCTATCACATTTATCTGAATCTATACATTTAAAGCTTGTTTCAAATTCTGCCTGCAATTGATTCCTAAATTTAATATTTGTCTTCATATGTTCTCTGATATGAGTAAAATCATTATCCATTTCAGTCTCTGTGTAAATATCCCTAAATATCAATATTGGTAAAAGTGATACTTTTCGCCATAATGCGGGGTAATTCATTAATTTTTTATATACTGTTAAAACAATTATTATTCGTTGGATTGATTCACAGTGACTGTAAATATCCTCTTTATCATTAGCACTACATTTTGTACATTCTATCAGTAAGTCTTGTGATGTAAAGTAGTTATCATCCTGCATTTGCAATAAGTTAGATAATTGTTCTTGAGAATATCTCTGTATTTCTTTATATTCAATGCTGTGTATTAATATCCGTTGTTGTGATTCCGGAGATGTTTCTACATATAATTCCAACGAATTCCTTAGCTGAACTGAAGGTAACTGATCATTAATCACCTGGTTTAATTCTGTTTCAATTTTTTGAATTGATTCCTGGTTTTCGCCCTTCATTTCATCTTTTACTTCAAAACTTTGCCTCTTTTCACCTATAACAATGGCTGTTGATAAGTTTTCTTTTTTTAATTGCAATAAATTCTGTATTTTATTTGTTTTGATGCATTTTTTCATCCCTTTTGTTTTCTTTACTCTATCATATATTCCTTGATTCAATTCTTTTGTTTCCACCAAATCTTTTGCTAATGGTAACCTGTCAAAAACGTTTTTATTATTTTGAGCATTTTTCAGTGTTTCTACCTTTTGTATACTGGATTGATAAACAGCTACAATGGCAGTTATTGTTTCCGATTTTATGTCGTTAATCATCGGATCAAACTTATTTTCCTTAATAATATTATTCCATTCTGTTTTCTGTTCTACATAATATTTATAATAATGATCCGATTCTTCTTTAGCTTGGATCAATTTTTGCAAAACATTTAGTTCATCGGTTAACTCTTTCATTGTATCTCGTTGATTGATATCAGTTTGAAGTGTTTTTCTTTCTTCTTTTGATATTTCGTTAATATGGTTACTCGCAATTGATATTTTACCTAAATTGACCCAATATCCACTATAATGTTTATACTGAACAAGATTTGGAAATATCACATTTAATTTTTTGTTGTTTATCTCGTATTTGATATTGGTTTTATTATTCTGAATAAATTCGATTTTCTCAAATAATAATAATTTTAATGGTTCACTCATATTTTTTATTTCACGTTGAATGCAGCTTAAATCAATAATTGTTTTATTATCCAAAAAATGCTCTATCAGGTTACAAATATATGGTGGGATATTATCATCATTCTTCACTTCGTGTACATCTTCTTTTGATTCATATCTATTGATTGAATGAGCTATCATTGGAATTAAACACTCATTCTGTATCTTTATCCATTGATCTTTTGTATCTTTCGCTATCACCCCATGATTATAATATAATTTTTGATGAACATTTTGCTCAGTTATTCGTTCCAGATACAACATTGCCATCAAATATCTCCGATATCCGTCCCATTTATTATCACTTGGAGTATAAATGTTAGTTATGGCTAAAACTGTCATTCCAGCAAACTGTTATTGTGCAGAATGTATTGAATTCTCAATGAACCAAACAAATGAAAGTATATTTGCTAAACTAATACTTCTTTCTCCTGTGTAAAATGACTAAAATCCGAAACTTGTAAGCATTTTGAAAATGAAATTTCTTTATTATATTTGGGAGCGAGCTCCAATACGATTCCAACTCCATCATTGGCGAATTCGGATGCTAAAGTTTTATCCGATGTGGTTGATGTTGGCGTTTCAAATATTGCTGAAAAATGATTAAATATAAATTTTCCTGATAACCCATGATAAAATCTCGTGTTACTATTTGGTGATTCACCATAAAATTCAATTGCATTCGTTAAAAACCTACCAAACCAATAATGATTATCACAGTGTCTGTTAACAATCATATCCTTTGTATCTGTATAATTTGCTTTTTTGTAATATGAAGCCCTGAATTCTGTACACAATTTACTGTGATTGCAATATAATTTGATACATAATACATTTTCAATTTGTATTTTTTGATCTATCTGTATTCCATGTTTTTCATCGGTTCGGGATGCTCTCCATTTATTCTGAATATTATCAGTTTGCATAAATAATTTCGCACTTTCTAAATCTAATTCAAATTCAGCAATCTCCATTGCAAACGATTTATTTTTGGTCATTTCCTGCTTTAAATTGGGATATAATGGTGATGTTTTGGTGTGGTCGATGTAAACCCCTGTATTGAAGATCGGAAATTTACTTTGCCGTTTCTTAATATCTGAAACGTTTTTGTTTAACGCTTGCATTGTATTTATGGTGCATTTTGGATGCTTTAGCAATACATGAACTTCATCCAACATTGATATGTATATAAAATCATTTGTAGCATCTGTTCTAAATAATAATTTCTTCTCTGATAAACCTCGCTGTTGTTTTCCACTCCTATCTCTTGTTGCTCTTTGTAATGAAACACACTTTTCATGTTTACATATTGGTTGTGATTTATGTCTGATAATATGCTGTGTATCATTCAGTAATTGAATTGCTCCATAATCTGGCAATGATTCTAAAAATGTCTGCATTGTGTGAGGATATTTTGTTTCTGTCTGTATATTATTCAGGAAGTTATGTGAACATGCAATATACAAAAACGCTAACTTTAACTGTTACTCTTTCAAAATACTCCAATATGATATGGAGTCTTTTCATTGCTGGACACAAATTGAGTGATTGTTGATATTTTGTTTCATCAAATTTCTCCTCTTTGGAATCATCAGTCGCTGAGGAATGTGGCATATCGTGTATTTCATCGTAATTACATTCTTTTATTTTATTATATAACTTCATCAAAGAAGGATGTAATTTATTATTCCCGCAATATGTTTTTATAGCAATTAATAAACTCTTTCTACTCTGAGACATAACTTTTAAACCATCAATTTTCTCTTCTTTAAAATATTCAATAATTTTTACTTTATTCTCCAATAATAATAACTTTTTTTTTGGTTCTTTGATTCTATCAAATAAATAATTTTCTAATACATGAATTAATTGTTCATTTGATATGTTTTGAAATGTTAATAACGAACATTTATCACCATTAATGTCATTCCAATCATTTAGTATTTTCTTAGGTAACGTATACTCTGTAGTTTTCTTTAAATTCGTGGACTCTTCACCTTTTGTCGCTGTATCATCGTTGATATCTTCAGCATTTCTTGAATCTCCGCATAATCCACAACGAGAGTTTTGTTGATATAATCGATATAATCCACCAACCATTATTTTTTTATTTGTAAATGAACAGTTATTACATCTCCAGCATTTCATACGTTCTCTATCTTCAAACATTTTGTCATATAAAAACTCCGCTAATTTCTTAGCCATATTCCTATTCAATACCTTTGATGATAATGCTATTCTTTCCAGCTCTTCTATTGTCACTTCATCTCTTTTCATTAATGCATACGTAAATTTATTTAGTAAATCAATATTGTTTTCCTTAAATTTTGTTTTTAGTAAATCCGATGAATTCATTTTATTTTTTAAAACAGATTCTTTGGTCGATAGATATGCATCTTCAGCAAAGTCATATTTTGACGTTTCCAATGCATTTATAACATGATGAGGTATATCAATCTCTCTCGCTGTGTATAATGAGCGAAATGTATCCTGTTGTTCAAGATAACGATTTGAATTAGCATCATCAATCGATTTTAATGTTCCATCAATATCATAATAGCTGGCTACATTTGGAAATAACTTTTGTATTATTTTGAGATTTATTTGTTTGTTATCCTCATCATATAAAATTGCTTTTAAATCTGAATTCATTTTATCTTTTTCCAATAAAAATGTCTCAAAGTTCAAAAACGTCTTTTGTTGACGCCAATGGTCAAATAAATCAATAATATATGCTGGATATGTTACTGGTTTTTGTTTCTGATATTTTACTGATATATATTTGCGGACTAAGTGTAAAACCATATTCATTATCCGTTTGGTATATAAATTATTTGAATGATAGTATTGAATCTCAAAGCTATTTTGAGTGAATATTTTTTCTAAATACATCAATACCGCACCAAAATTTGTTTTATTATCATGGATAATATTAATTTGTAATATTGCTCCTCCCGCGACCAACCTATATATTTATTTGTAAACATATTCATGGTCATTGAGAACAGATTATTAGAGAAATCATATACCATTTCTTTTTTTCCGCTTTTTTAAACAATTTATTCAATGATATCACTTTTGTTTGATTAATTTCTCTGTCATATTTTGGTTTGATTTGTAATAATGTTCCATCTTTATTTGCAAATGACTTTAGTATATTTGTTGGTGTATACGCAATTATCGGTTGATTTATTGGTGGAGCAAAAGAGTCGAACATCATTTCTTTGGATAGTTTATAATATAAAGGTTCATTTATTTTATCAAAATCTGTTCCAAAAAATTGTACAATTTCATATAAACATCGTCCCATCCAATAGAAATTATTACTAATAATTTGTAGATCTGTTCTATAAAACCAATAGGATTTATTAAATTCATCTCCATATTCTTCATTATCACAAAATATTCTTACTGCAATTAAATGATTTATACCAATTTGTTCATATCGTTCAATTCCATAATCAATATTTGTTTGATTGCTCTCTAATTCATTTAGTTCCACATATTTATCATATAATTTTTTTCCAATTTCCAGCCACTTATTCCATTCTGTTTGATCTAAACTATACATACGATTCAATAATATTTCTTGAGCAAATGATGAATATTTGGGATTTATAGACAAATATCGTACAGCCGGAGAAACATAATATATCGGATATTTTTTATTTTTATCATTTGCAGCATAAATATAGCCATCATTCATGTGGTGAGTGTATTGTTGCTTTAATTTTTGTTGAATTGCAATGTTCATATCAAATTTAGCTTGGTTTGGATTTTGTTTTATTCGGGATTCTTGTAATTTATTACAAAATCTACAATAATTGAGAGTGATGCTATACTCATAAATACGATTTATCATAATAGTTTTATTGATATATCCACAATCAATGCACTTAAAATTATATAATTCGTGTTGCAGCCATTTAATTATATACTTTTTGAATATTCCACAATATTTGTTTTTATGCACATCTTTTGGTAATATATTACATAAAGCATTAGCCATTGTTGATACTGTATTTTTGATGGCAGTCAATACATCCAATGGTGATTTTGTATTATTTGTATTGCATTTAATTAATCCAATAATAATATTATATGCATATAATTGGAATTCATCAACATCACAAAAACATTTTAATTTATACTTGCCATTACATCGTGAATACTCACATTGCAATGTTAATACCCATCCAATAAAGCTTTGTAATATCAATAAATACGTTTTTTTATCCAATGGAGTGGTATAATTATTATATTTTAATTTAATCGCTATTTTCGGAGAAGATTCGTACATTTTGACAATTTCAGAAAATGTCGTATGGTCAAATGATATATTGTGTTTTATCTGCATTTCAAATGTTTTTATCCATTTTTTAAATTCTTTGGTTCCATTTTCATGAAATATTTCCTCAATCTCATCCAGATCATCAAATGAGAAGATTCTCATTATATCTTCCGCAATGTCCAGTGTTTCCTGTTCATCATTAATTTGAGCACCTATTCTCCGTTCACTTTCATTTGAAACATTATCTACATTTTGCTTCTCATCATCCATGCTAATCATTTATGCAATGTTATCATTGTTTACTTTCACGCCTTTGACGTTTGGACTACTTTACTTCTAAAAAACTTGAACGGCAATGGTGGAACCGTTGATGGAGGAAGGTTGATGACAACAAAACAATCGTTATTATACGCATTCAAAGGGGAATGGCAGTTTTTCTTGTAACTTCCTGAAAAAAACAATACATACAAACTACAGCAGTACGATATGTTATTCCAAGTTTGTGACAGTATACAGAAAATGGGATATCAAAAGAGATGGATACCTTCTTTTGTAGAAGGTTGAATTCATCCAATATATTGTCGTGACGGTATACAATTTAACTTTCTACAAAAGAGATCTATCTCTTTGAGCTTTTTGCAGTCAAACGAACAAATGATCAAAAATTATATTTATTTGTAATGCAAATATATTTATTAACAATTTCACATAAGTTTTTTTTTTAGTTTGAGTGTACTTTTTTCTGTTCGGATCCTCAGATACGAACTCAGCTCTTTGATTTGCTTTGCTGAGACAGCACTGCACCATAAATATTCACGAAAACGGTAACGCTGACAATGTTGGTGTCTGGTTTTGAGATGCTGTTGGTTACGTCTCTTGTATTTATGTATGCTTTTGTAATCAATGCAGTTACAACATTTCATGAATTACGCAAAATACACGGTAAACAAGAATCGATATCAATTTCCCTTAAAATAGCATGGAGTGTTCCAATATTAATTTATTTGTTAAATCAAGCATCGAGCATATCAATGATATTTTATTATTATGAAAATAACAATTTACAATTTTGTACCGTATCTTTAATATTATTCATTATTTATAGAGCAACAATATCACTAAATATGGCAATATGGAGTAATAAAGGAAAAAACATAATGTATTGTTTATTTTATTTTATTTGGGATTATAATTTATATCGTTCATTATTATTAGATTTTATTTGTAAAACTAACATACATCAACAAATTTTAATTGGTGTACAAATTTTAATCATTTCAGTGTTTCAATTTATTTTTTGCTTAATTTCATTATTATCAACAGATAATAACCCATTTATTGTTTATTATGGACTAACCATATCATCAATAGCTATATTGTTTCAATCAACAAATCCAGCTCAACCATACACAGAATTTCCAACATTGTTTTGTTATATTTTAGATATTTTTGCTCAATTATTCATATTCACATTATTATTTTTATCAGCTGGATCTATTGTATTTTATATTTGTATTTTATTAAAACCAGTCATTATGTTTCTTGTCGCCACATTTACTGAAAATGACCTCGGTTATAATGCGAATTACCCATACATTGTATCCTTATATCAAACGGGTTATTACGATGTTACTAGTTCTGGTATTAAATATTTATTCATAATATCGTCTGTTTCAAATATTATTTATTGTATTATTGTTACCATTTTTATTCATATTGCAGTATTTATTAATACTAAAGATAATAATTCACATCTTATATACCATGAAATGTTAATATTATTAATTGTATCATGGATAATTATTATTTGTGTACCTATATTTTTATGGTTACAAGATAAGGAAGGTTGGACATTCAATCCATTTAATATTCTGGATACTTCATATTTAAAATTACACCGTTATCCTGATTATGATTGCTGGGATTGGGAAGAAAAATTTTATTGCAGTATTGGTACTGTACATGGTTTGTGTCAAGACTTTAAAATACATCATGAGATAAAACCTGTTGAACCGAGATGGAAATGGGGTAAAAAAGCAGTATTGATGGACAATGGAAATGACTCAAAAGTATCATGTACAATTTACAAACAAATATTGATGGAATATGATGAATATAAAAATGAAATGGATGAAACACAAAGAGTTGAATGTGTATACGGATATGTTCATGAATGGGAACAAGATATAAAATATATGCTTATACCAAATGAAATTATTGGATGTATTCTCTATTATTTTGGATTAAATGATGATATTTGTTTTTGTTGTTATGGTAATAAAATTGCTCAAACATCGAGACAATGGACAAACCATACGATTATAAGTGATTTAATACATATTCATCAAAATGGAATGATGATTCCCAAATTATTGGGATTATTTACAGATTGTAAAGTAATCACTTATTGTATATCAGTATATCCATTAGATTATGAAATGATAAATGAATCACTTAATCAATATGAATCTATGGTGAATAATGAACTTTTAAATAAAGTGGCGTTTATTGTATTTTTTACAGAACTTATTGAATTTAAACAAATGGATTTAACGAATGTTATTTCAATTTGTAAATCTTTTGGTGATTATGATTCTCAATTCCTTGGACAAGACCCATCAACAAATGAGGAATTATTCGAATTTATCTCTGGGAAATTTATCGAATGTGATCGGAGAGAGCATACTATGACAAAAATTATGAAATTTGAACATCCAAATTCAAGCAATAAGAGAAAGCTTGTTCATTCAATGTTTTCAGGGCGTTAGTGTGTCAGAGTTATTATGTACTGTTAAATATTGAGGATTTTTCAATGTTTATTTTGTTTATTTTATTGTTTGTGAATGTATTCTTAACATGTATAGAAAATTATAGGTATTTAAATCGTACCTAAAATAAGTTCAGCAATGTTGCTATTGTCGATTGTTGAACTGGTTAGCAACGTTTCTCATTATGCAAACCTTGTACTAGTTAGACTAAGAGGAAAAACAGTTTGTTCAAACTAAACTGATGTTTTCTTAATTCTCTCTGCTTCGTCTTTTGTTGTCATCCGTTCACAGCAAAGCTCTGTTATTAATGAAATCCGTAATGGATCCTGCTCCAGAAACCGACTGTCATTATACACAGTCTACAATCACAAAAACGTGTAAAATATGAAAAAAATACCTTTGGTTCAAATGATAATCATAATAACATTCATAATCATAATCGAGATCCTGTGATGCGATCTGGAGCACATAAAAATAATAAATAATAATAATAATAATCAGTATTTGGATTAAATCATCATTTAATGGAACAAAATAAACAAAATCAACATGAAAAGAAGAAGAAATCAGAAATCACAATCACCACAAACAACCATTAACTCATCATCATCATCAATTGCATCATCTAATAATTTAAGTAATGATTATAATCATTATATAATTCAACAACATCATCGATATCAACCTCA
>JACLAD010005106.1_pt1 | contig 16618 bp, 13 predicted proteins | sample 8027901 | NCBI WGS metagenome assembly JACLAD01 (sample SAMN15725071, study PRJNA655200) | protist metagenome | isolation source: fluorescence activated cell sorting (FACS) single amplified genomes of... | place: Spain: Blaines Bay Microbial Observatory, Mediterranean Sea | collected 2016-07-05 | reverse complement strand
AAAGTGGCGACTTTTTAGTTAAAAGTACCCACTTTTATGATATAAGTTATTTAGGTAGCAATTTCCCAAAAAGTGACTTTTCGCAAACGCCCTTCCTTTCGTTTCATTTCATTTCAATTCATTACTTCCTTTCAATTCAGTTCATTCATTGCTTCCCCCCCCCCTAATAACATGAATTCGTTTGTTGAATCCATAGGAAAATCAGAGTTTCGAATAATGTACAAAAATACATTATGTGAATTCATACTTGCCCTTAATATTCGAAACTTCATACGAAAAAACACGGTCCGTATGGAGTAGTCAATAGAATTGGCACCTTCTTTATTTACGACGACATCATGAAACCATCCTACTGGATTATATTCTCCTACGTTCACGTATACCACTTTACCTTTTACTGTATCAGGTATTTCATCTAATGAACAATTTACTATCTTTATACATATATTCACGTCGTTTATACGCATATCAACGCTCTGTTAGAAAATTTTAAGTTATGAAGAGAATGGAGTAGGTAAATTATGTATTACTCATTGTGACTGCCTGCTACCACAAACCTACAAACCACACATTACTCCTGTAAAATAGAGGTTAGCACAACTGTCTTCCCCGTGAAAGTGTCAAAAACCAGAGGAGTTGGTGGAAGGAAATCAAATTGAATTCTAACGAGCGCGAAGTGGGTACAACCAACACATATGAACAAAGAAAACGCAAAGATGCAAGCTCACCCAGAGCAGAAGTTGAGGCTAGTTCCGAGCACGTACGCCGTCGAGCACGTCAAAAAAGAACGATCACCACTCTAGGTAAGTGCGAAACAGGATGGGATTACTCCTTCGACTAAACAGCTGTATAGCCGCTCTATAAGCGTAGACCAACATACACATTTGACAAGGGTAGATGAAGCAATGTATAATGTTGACCGGGGCGACAGAATCATCCACAACCACTCGTATGCCCATGAGAGTATAATGAGTCCGATATGTATATTATATATGATATAAACTTCACCAACTATTTGCGATTTTCACCATTCAATCGAATTTAATTTTAAACCCCTACATTACTAGATTACTAGTTCCATCCCATCGAGGTTGCTTAGATGGAAATTACCGGTAAAGATGAAAGAATTGGAATATACAGCCGAAAAAGGTTGTTTATCCCGATTTCTAGTTTCTGAATATGTGCGTAATCTCCAGTAAATCATTAGCAAATCCTCTTACATTTAGAGGGGAATATAATCTATAACCACTGTGCACGTACCTGTCAGGTGCCTCCGCACCGATCTGCGATGGGAAGTCTAGGACAAATTCATTTTGCGATTCAACCTGCAGGTTGTCTGCAAGATCATAATTGTAGTATTTGCAGGTAATTTTTGATACATTGGATGCTGCTATTCGGGAGAATCTTAACAATCCAAATCCATAGTAAGTTTCTTGATATAGTTCTTCAATGCAAAATAACCATGAGAACAGAAAAAACTCTCTAATGACAAGGTCATCCTTGAAGGCATATCTCTATATCTTCTTTTAGTAAGAGACTAACCATGCTACAATACATTTCACACGACAGGGGCTGCAAACTAAAATAATTGAAAACTATACACTACAGCATAGTGAATCCCTCATTGCCATGAAGGATTGCAATGTGTAGAGACTTCTTCAACATTTCTTCATTTAAATATCTCGGCACTTTCAATTGATTGAAACAAGTTGCTGCAGTTGGCAAGGACAAATTTCTGTCATAAGCTGAAAGAGTTATGGTAAACTTGGGATGAATGCTATTAAATCCACCTGGAGGTAATCTGGAGCTACCAGTAGCAAATCGAAACAATAGTCCCCTCTCAGTGTGACATAAATTTTCTACGAATTTCCAAAACCAACAGATCGTTTCGTCAGAAAAGTTGGCATTTTCATATATGCACGCGTTTTTCCAGTCTTCAACATCAAATCTGGGATTCCCCGCCAAAATAAAAGCCAATTCTCGCTCTGAGTATAGAGAAAGAACATTTCCGGGTATACATAGCTCCAAACCTTTCCTCGTTAAAATGGCTTGTTTATTTATCCTCCCTACGAAATATTTGACCATCTTATCGATATATTCAATTTTGTTATCATCGGTCACCTGTATATTCCTACCGTTTTCAATCAAATCTACCACTTCGTATACTTTATCATCTACACCCTTCACGAAATGATACGAGTGCTTTGCAGCACTGAAAGTTAGATCCAAGTTTTCAACATCATCGATGTCTCTTACAAATACAAGAGATTTGTACAAAATTGGATCAGCGTCCGCAATGTCTTCTAAATTGATATCTTTTCTCAGTATTATCTTCCAAAATAAATTTGATATATTTAGGGGCAAGTTGACAGATCCAACACTTCCAGGAGCACCTTCATGCGCAATTCTCCTCAATATCACGTGGCCAATTAACAAACCAAAGCATATATAGCGTGTTTTTTCAACGGCCAACGGTTGCGAGATTTCATTCGCTAATGGGATAGGGTTCAGTATATCACTATCATTCATTTCATAGGAATCCAAAGACATAAAAAGTGGTCCACCACAAGTAGGCAACTCAGAACCAAAAAGATCATATTCATCGGAATCCTTCTGTTGAACCAAACACCTAGACAAGTCCTCAAATAATTCTTTTTCAACACCCATTCCACGACCATCTTCTCCACTACCCTTGAAATTAAACATTACTTTTGAAGACATTATGTACACTGCCCTTTGAAGTGGTGAGATCGTCATCAGTTGGCCATAAATACAACTGTCATTCATTTGAGAATTCAAAAAAAAACCCTCTGCCGTAGAGATCGTCTCCACGAAATCAGTCCAGGTTTTATGTCTCCTCAATTCAATATGAATATCTGCACCTCCAACGTTTGAAAATATTGGATAGTCCAGGTTACTGGAAAGCAGTATCTTCATACCCATGTTCATTCTATTCATTGTATTCAACATGTATGGATGAGCATAAACAAAATTCAATGACTCCTCAAATGTTGTATTTCGATATTGATTAACAACATTATTGACAATTTTGAAAAATTCTGGGACTGATGCTAAAGCTTCAAATACTTTTTTTAATTTTTCATCGCATACACAATCCTCTTGACGCGAGAGTTTGTTTCCAAGATATGCTAAATGCCAATAAGCCTTTTCAATTACACGTTCTGGGAGGGGAAATTGTTTTTCATAGGTTACTGATTGTTTGTCTTGCGACAGACCTAAAAGGAGTAAGACTGCAGAAACCTGTTCCCTATAAAGCGCGTACATGAACGCAGTCCAACCAAAATTATCGGTCTCATATTCGTCTAAATCGTGAGAAAGAAGCAAAATCAACACTCGTTCCGATCCCATCATGGCAGCTGCATGGAGAGGTGTCATACCAGAAGTTGTATCTTTCAAAGAAGCAATGGAATTTCTTTCCGAAGATGTAGAAGGATCTAGCTGCAAAAGAAGTTCGACGATTTCTACGCAGTCATCTTCAGCTGCCCAATGAAGTAGAGTACTTCCATCCTCCTGGAATTTCGAACGTATAATGTTTAACACTTTATCATTTTTACAGGAAATAGTGCCTAATGGGTAAATATCGAAGTGAGAGCTAAAGTTTGAAAGACAGCTCTCTAAATAGTAAAAACTAAGTTGTCACCTTCAGACTCCATCGAGTTGTGCCAATCTGACAGAAATTTTCTTAAAAGTACTTGGCTTTGTACATCTTCTATTGATTCAGTCGTATTTTTCAATAGATGTAGAGATAAGGAATCAGACTTGAAAGAACTTTTTAAAGTATACTGGGAAATTGAATAATCAAGCGACAACAAAAAGTGCTGAATGATGTCTTTAGAAACATTCTTAATCAGAAAAAACATGGTTGGATTCGAATACGAAGGACTGAGCAACGCCGTCAAATGGAAAGGGCATATAAAACACAATAATTCCACTATACAAAAGCAGTCTGAGCACAGTGCAACCATGAAAGGATGCAATGACGAGAATTCAGAAATTTCCTCTTCTTCAAATGAAATTTCGTCAATTTCGTCTAGTAGCGACATAAATGGAATCCTAGTGGCTCTTTTGGCGCACTTAAATATATTTTGCAGAGTCTTAAACTTGAAAAAATCAAGAGATGATGACGAAGATTCTACACTTAAAGCCCAATCATAAAAGAGTATGTCAATGAAGCACATGAAAGACCCGTTTGCGGCAGCATACGTGAGCATGTCATAGACAATTGTGTGATTACCATGGCTTTTCTCCATTCCCTCGACGTAAGTTGCGAGGGCGGTGTGATTGTCATCTTCAATCATGTCGAGCAAAGTCTGACACAACCAGGGAGATTTTTGAACCCAAACACATTTCCTTGCTCTCTTTGCGCTCTTCTTCTTTTCGGTCGACTCTTGGGAAACAAACGAGTAATCATCATTCTCGTCCTCTGTTGTGAGCTGATTTTTTCTCTTCAATCTCGTTTTCTTTGCATTCGACATTATACCATCATATAGAAGACATCCTAAAAAAACTGTTCTAGTGTATTGCGACGACGGTTTCCTTGTTACACTCTTCAGAGAGAGGTCATGTTTGTGAAACAGTAGTGGCAAAATATGGGAGACAATCCGAGGGAAGGACACGTTCGTAGACTTTTCCTTGCATAGCCGATAATCGAGTTACCCTTATTCATTATTCCTGGGTTTTCCTTCAGCAGTCTATATCTGGATCTGCCCTTTTTTTTGGAATTTGGTATATCTGGTCCGATAGCGTCTACACTAATTCTGTTCATTGGTCTATAGTGAGCCAATGTGAAGGGAATTGTATGTATCAGTGGTTTAATAGTGTTCATCTTTTGACAACAAGAGCAGTTGTTGACGAAAGTGGAGACGTCTTTTCTCATTCCGCTCCATTTTAGATTCAATTTTTGTAATCTATCAATCGTTTTTTGAACGCCTGAGTGACCTGTTACAACGTTATGCGCTTGTTGTATTTTCTTAAATATCTTTTTAGGTAGATATTCGCGTCTTTCTATTATATTAGTTTGTTCTAAATTATTCATTGTAGGTTGTGTATCTTGTTTGGTTGGAAATGGAACTAATCTGGATAGCGCGTCGGCTTCTACGTTTTGTTTACCTTCTATGTGTGATACAACAACTAAATATGAATATGGAAAGGCTTTCGGAAAAAGTTGACTATTTACATCAGGAACAAGTAGAGATGGAGTCAAGTCACGAGGCAATTCGAGAAGATATGGAAAAGCTAAGAGCAGGAAAATCATTATTCTCGGATATTACAAAAGAAGCCGAGATGAACAAAAGAAAGAAGTCATCCTCAGCTTGTTTTGCTTGCATCCACTCTTGAGAGTGCTCTCCTGCCATCGCCTCTTTTACTGATCGTGGCATTCCTTTATAATTCTTTAAGAGAGCCCCATTGGACTTTAACGTTATTTCTCCGCTTTTTCTTCTTCTAGTCACTCTAGCTGGAGAATATTTATGTAACTGTTTAAGTATTCGTTTATGCTGCGCGTATTCGCTAATTCTCGCAGCGTATGCTTTGCTTCTTTTAGATCTTCTTAATCTCTGTCGATAATTTGTTTCTTTCTCTTCAGACGTAGGTGGATCATGGCCGCTGTCGATTACGCTATCCTGTTGAGTTGGCAACTCTAAATTGATGTTCTCTGGCAAATCAAAAGAAAACCATCTTCCGGGTATTTCTGTTGTTAGCGTGTATTCAAATTCATCCTCTTCTTCAGGCCTCGCTCTTAACGCATCGTAGTATCTGTAATATAACTTCATCGGTCCAGTAGTGGGAGTAACAATCGCATCGATGGTCCAGAGGGCTATATTATTTCCTTGCTCATCTTTTTCAACCATTTGCTGCTCTAAATTATCAAATTTTGGTTTCATTTTCTTCTCTGCGTCCTTCCTAGCAACCACTCTGTATGATCTTTTTGTATCATCTACTTCGCGATCACCCTCTGAAATTTGATCGTCTGAATCATATGCGTCTAAAATTTCTTTATACAGAAGCAGAATATTACTCTCTAGCTGAAGCAGCTAGAGAATTACTATGGATAAAAAATTTCCTATATGAAATCGATCAAAATCAAGTTAAAGTGCAGAGAATATGGCAAGATAATACAACAACAATCAAATTAGCTACCTCTGACGATGTATCAGAGAGGTCAAAACATATAGAATGTAAATTCCATTTTGTCAAAAAGTTATCGGCGAAAGGAATTATCGATGTCCAGCACATGCCCACCGATCAAATGGTTGCAGACATTTTTACGAAAAGTTTGCTAGAGGCAGTTTTCAAGAAACACGCTATGAGAATCCAAGGAATGGCTCAACAGCGTAAAAAGGTGACTTTTGACAGTCAACTATAGAGGTTTTCACTCATGGAGTTTCCTCACAATTTTTTTTTTATATTATTTATGCCAGCAAATGACATTTGAATAGCAAACGAGTGGCAAATTCAAATGAGAGGGTGTGTTGGATTTACCTCCTTCATATCATAAGGTGATAATCAGCAGCAGCATAAATAGAAGAATAGAGACACGGTTTTGTTTATTAGTAGCCTACCAAAGTAGTCTACCACCACACAAGTAGGTGAGATGACCGAATAAGGTCGCTCACTATTCTAGTTACCCCTAAGGTTAAATAACAGAACGACTTCTAATCTACGAGTAGAGAGCCGTTTGGGCGATTAGGATCTCCGAGGTGAGCTTGGCAGCTTGCGCTTCTGGACTTGTGGTTTTTATTATTGTCATGTATCTTTCTACGTCAACGCTTGGCTTTGCCCAAGCACAAGCACTGGGTTGTCCAGTCACATATTTTTGTCACCTGCCCTAGTATATATATGTTCCGTAATTATATATATACTAGTGGTTGCCAAGGAAAAATATCATAGTAGGCAGCACCTATATACTTGATCAGGCTCTCAAGTCTATAGTATCCGCATAGTTGTACCTCTGTAGACAACCCCATCATGGTTATGTCCCCACACGGTACTAAGCCCGCTAGTTACAGCTGGTAGTTCCTATGTGATTCTACTTATCACGTTATCCTTGTATTCATAGTCTCTTGTATAAGAGTTGTTGTAGTTGCTATATGTACAAGTACCTAGCAACGTCAACACACCGTATACCATTTACAAATAGAGTAGATGTAGAGGAAAGAAAATCTCAAATCATCTGCGCTTTCAAGACTTTTAGTCTGGGGTCTTGAGATAATTTGTTATCGAGATCAGCAAATTTCTTAAGTGCAGTTTCCTCGTGTTCTACCAAGCGCTTCTCGAGTATACTAATACGGAACATTGCTTCTGTACAATATTTTTCGTATTCCTCATTGGACATCTCTCCATCACGTTGTGCGCGAGTAAATTGCTCTTGTTTTCTGGCCAGCTTACTATTTTCTTCATTCAATCTGCTCTGAATGATGTTAGCCCTTTCCACCAGTCGAGCTTTCAGAGAATCTAGGCATGTTTGACGGATATCCATGGCATCTTCTCTAGACAAGTTGTTTGGCTCCTTAAGATTTCGAAGAAAAGGTGTGAGGTAATCGCTTCCAAAAGAATCGACTGCAGTGGTAGCGACAGTTGCGTTGATCTCGACTCCCTCTTTGTAATCAACTTTATCTAGAGCAACCTCAAATATGGTCCTTTCTTTCATGACATTTGCTTCTGTATCATCTCGATTAATACATACAATTGATAATTGACGAAAAGTCTCTTTTACTTGCGCAAAAGTATCTCTCTCTAGTGAGGTTGCTTCTTGTAAAGCATCAATATCCTCTTCATTTATCTCATCATCACTATGTTTATCTCCCATCGTTCTCGTGTGATTCAAAACCTTTGTAGTTCTCGTCATTTTCCCTTGCAAAAAATGAAAATGTGACGTTAGTTTTCCTTCGTTAATGGAAAATATTCTTCTAGCGACATCATTTTCGGCTCTCACAGTCGGATTACGGTCAAATACTGTCATTATTTTCAGAACAAATAAAGTGTCCGTCAACCCTCCACCTGATAGAGAAAATTGCTTTCTACCACCTGCTATATTTTCATCAGTTGTCATGAGCACTGACCGGAATAGCATATAATCTGTTCGACCTTCATAGTATTCAGATATCTTTTCTCCAATAATTTCTTCTCGACGATACAAACGATCTAGTCTTCCATCGACGTGGAAGTACACATCTCTTCGTTTACCAGGATATTCGTTCCATTGTTTTACTTCGCCCAAACTGCCAGGATGGTAATATTCCACCTGCTTCGTTTTCCCCAGATTGTATCGACTACGCTTGTACATTCTGTCCTTTCTGTTTTCAAACCATTCATGAATTTCTGACACAATCACCTTTCTTTCATCATGATAAGAAACGATTCGCATTACAATTCCGTCTGGCTGTAGGTTCTTGGCAAATAAGTCAACCTTGGACTTACAATACAGCACTGTTCGATGACCATTTGGTGGGAAACGCAGCAAATACGCCTGCCTCTCTAGTCGCAATACATTTGACCATGTAGGTGGACAGTCAAAAGTCACATCATCAGAATGCAGAATTTCAACATCATCAGTTCCAACTTCATCCTTTATGAGCCTGTCCTCGTCGCTAACCTTCCTGTCTTCGCCGGTTTCACCAACCCCAGAGAGAGATATGAACACAAATTCCCAGATCATGTTGTTAGATAAATCATAATCCATTTGACTTAATTGTGTTTCGATTTTCAAGTTTACCCAATAATTTTCATGATTCCATAAGCTTTCAATTCCCAAATATGGACTCGATTTGACTGGGTAACTTCGACCAGTTGTGGGCTCGACGAAAATATTCTCCTTCACATCTCTAGATCCAGCAGCAATCATAACCCAGGCGTGTGCTCTAGCCTCTCCTTCAACAGTCAAATCTTCATCAATTACCACATCCTTGTTGATCCATAACATAAAAGAATCTAAACTAGCGAAACGTTCCCTTTCCTCCTCATTGGCCAAATAAGTGCTCGATCGCAAAGAATTGTCGATAGGAATGTAGGGATTATCGTCGTTCTCGCCTTCAAAACAAATACTCTCTAGTGTAGACGAGTCCATCACTGTCTTAGACAATGGTGCTTGTGTCCTACTTTGGTCTCTGAGAGTAATACTTCTGGGAGCATATCCGTTCACAACGTATGCGTCGTATCCTGCACCCAATAGAAACGAACATAAAAGTACTGCGATGTCATAACTGTCCCCAGAATATTGTTCCAATGTTATATTTGGAGAAATTAGAAGCAATGGGGGAGACCCGATTGGATCTAAGGGCTCATAGTGAACGAAACCTGCCAGAAAGGAAGCACATTCCGTATAGTCGTACAACTCGGAATATGGGAGCAGAGATGGTCTGACGGTAGTGCAAACAATTTTCGATACACCACATTCATTTTCAGCAATAATGTAAAGCTTTTTACGTTTTGGATAAATTGATGCAAACTGATCAAGGAATGAATGTACATATTCCAGGCACAACTCTTCCCTGGTGGAATTCGAATTGTAAGAATCTGGTAACGTTGACTCATCTATTTGATCGCGGTATCTTTGAATTCGTTTAATTTTAGTGTTTACACGACCTTCCGCAGTGTAGATAACTTCATCACCTGCAATTGATCTACTCATAGCTGTACTGCGGCGTTTTGTGCGTTAAAAGGCGCAGCGCGTTCCCAGCAGCAGGCAGGTGCGTTTTTTCTCCTTTTTTCATTTTTTCTTTTCGGTGTTTTTTGGACTTCTTTTTCACAACAGCTTTTCACAGCTCAGCCAATCCAAAAAACCTTCAAAAAAGTAGGGTTTTTTGAAGGGGTGAAGATTTTATTGAATTCGTAGTTTTATTAGATAACAGGTCCGAAAATCCCCGACCACTTTCTGAAAGTGTAACAAGTAATAACGTTTACCCATAGCATCCACATCAATACCCAGGACTGTCGACTAACACAGGAGGAAGGAGATCGTCGAAGGGGACCACACTATTGGGATCGCAAGTAGATGTTTAATATTAGTTAGTCTTCACTATCGGTTATATGTTATATTATCTGTAGATCTGTAGAGTCGCCGAGTTCAGTCGCTACGGTTTCTACAGTTTCCTCTATGCAACCAGCTCAAGAATGAGCAGGTTGCCATGATGCATTCTGCACCTCGTTCTACGCTCTCTCTATATATATAAGCAATATTTATACATGTAAAAAAAACTCACTATGATATTTTTTACACATGAAAATATTAGCACGCTTCAACCCATATCAGTCAACACACCCCCTCATTTGAAATATGGGGTTCCATGTTCAAATGCATTATATAATGTGGGCGTATCACAAACCAATGTAATATAACATCAAGCAAAAAAAATTGTTTTAACTATCCCCCTATAAAAACTCCCCATATGTTCGGTCGCATATAGTTGAAAACTTGAAGGTATCTGCGATCTAAAATTCACGAAGCAGAACATATAATGTCCCAATTTATCCATATACATACCTATTTACTCTGTATTCGTTATAATATGTTACTCATTTATGGTACATTCATTTCATAAAGCAATGGGACGTGCTTAATTGCATCAGGGACGATGCTCTCTTCTTCAGGGATCCCCTCGTGGATGAACTTGAACATATGCAACGCTCTGCGGCCTTCCAAAACCTCGCTCCTCACGAGGAAGCACTCCTCACCAATCTTATAGTAGCCATACAGACTTGGCTCCACCATGCTGCTCTTCGCTCGAGTTGTGCCTCGCGCACAACCTCGTGTGAACATTCTCGAACATTTCCTCGATATGGCGCTACGCGCTACTGGATATAGAGGATAAAAACTCCTAATTAAAATTAAAAGATGGTTAAGTCCCGTGTGAAGTGTGAACTTTTTACTATATCAAAAATGAGGCAAAAAAAGTCCTATTCCTGCTTGCGTTTGACTAATGTCTAATGTCGAACCTAGTCGTAATCGCTATCTACTTTGCTCTTACTCTTACTAATATCTAATATTGAATTGAACAATTTGAGACTCATTTGATAGTATAGATACATTTCGATCTCCACCCGAAGGTTATGACCATATACGGGGATACATGTACATTTCAAAACGTCAATATTAACGCAGCGGCTAAAGTAGACGAAGAGCTCGCAGATATAACTCAAGTTTTGAGTCATAGATTTAAAGGTCGTAGGTGGACAACTGTTGAATAAGCACACTTCTTTTTTCTAACTCTCTGCTGCTGTTGATTATCACCTGTGATAGAGAGCGTGATAGCGTGATAGTGATATCATACATTATTCCAATATCTATCGAAGTTCTACGTTCTACTTCCATCTTCTATTTCCAAATGACACCCATTACACTTTGCGACTATTGCACATGTTCTCCGCCATTCCAAATGGAGGAGCATATAGAATGTGATCTTTGGGCCACCGTTTGCAAGATACATATATATTGTCTCAAAATGAAGATTCTTACAGAAAGGCTAGACCACCAAATCAAAAGGATTCCCTGGGCTATACATCAATTTCCACATCACACGAAGCAACAGGTACTGGGTGCAGCTGATGTATCAACTGGGGCACAGGAAGAGTAGAAATAGCATTGTATTTGTCAGCAGCATACTTTTTTTTTGCCGCTATCAATTGTCTCTTGGAAGCAGTAACAGTTTCTTCTTGCACATGCCTCAGGATATTACAGGCACCAAGCACTAGGTCCGTCTTCGAGAAACCAGTCAAAGTCTCCAGCTCAGTGGTCCATGGATTATCGTGTGGATGTTTTGCTTGATATTTGTCCTCCTTGACTGTCAATCGAAAATTCAGTGCAGCGTACAACGCACTAGCGGCAAATTTGTTGGGACGCATACTCAACATATCATACTCTTGCAAATTGCGCTCGGCGTAGTAGAAAGAGAGATATCTAACTTGTTCAGTGGCACTGAATGAATTCAAAAATCTTGTCATAAAATGATAGCCAGTCGGAACACAAATATGGTAATCCAACTGACAGAGAATCTTGGATTCCATGGCCAGAACCTGCTCACGAGTGTAAGCATAGTCAGTAATGTAGATGCAGTCGCGAACTTCAGGAGGGTAGATTTCTTCGAATTTACAGGCTATCAATAATGCTGATACTCCTACTAGTTGTAAATCTGATCGCATAGTAGGTGTACTTTCTAAAAACCTGTCAATTATGTTGACACAAAGCCACAGGGTAGCTTGCTGAAGCTTGAACTTGTAGTGAACCTCCACAATCCAATCCACCAGGATAGCTCTCATCTTCGCGTTTATATCTTTTTGATTTTCCAGATATGGTTTGGCAGTGTACACAGCTTCTAGGTCATAGTAATTTTCATATATTCTATCAATGATATCAAGACACTTTGCTGGATTCAGATTTTTTTTCGGGATTGTGCGGCGTAAGGCTGAGCAAATCTTCTTCACACCTGGTTGTGTTTCAGCAACGGCGCTCTTCACATATTCCGCCATTGATACCTTTTTGTCCAACACAATTTCAATAGCATTACACGACTTAACAAGAGCCGCTTCTGTTGGACCCGCGTATGGTGGTCCATTACTTTGTGCTGTCGCTAACATAGCTTTTTCAGCCTTACCTTTCGTATGTGCAGATGGCACAGTCTGGCGTGAACCTGAGCTCTTACGGCTCTTATTGGATCTTCTACGAACAGAAGAATCTTTTGTGGCATCAACCTCCACAGGTAAAGCGGAGCTTTTAACCGCTAATCCACTTGCCAACATGACTGATGTCTCCTTTCCTTGAACACAATCCTTTCGTCTTTTGACGTCCATGTTCTCTTTCTCGTCCAGTTCAACTTTAATTTTAGTGAAATAGTCTACATCGGCAATGTTGTCAGTTCGAATCTTTCTTTGGCTATCATTTTCCTCGAACACTATGAAGCTATGTTCGATCATTTCTGATTTGCGCTGTTTGATGGATGATAATGTGTGATTCAAATTAGATAGTTTCAAGGAAACTTATTGAAATTAGCGATACAGCACCTTTCTAACATTTCCTATTTGAGCTTTCTCTCGTCTACCAATGGGAACAGAGGTATTTTCAGCGTCTTCATTTTCTGTCTCCCTCGTCTGCAAACATGATTTCATGAAACAAATGAGAAGATGCAGACAATTAAAGTTCACGGGGCTTTCACAATTAATATCTGAAAACACCAATTACACACACTATGGCATTCACCTTACATACACCACCTATGTCTTTCGAAACAGACGAATGTTGGTTGCTGACATCCCGCAGAGCGCGCCTTGTCATCATTTGGCGCATGCCCTTCAGATTTGGCCTTGCTTGTGAGGCCGCTCGGGTATTCATGGCAAAAATGGCGAAACAGTGGCAATACAAACACAACAAACAACAGCTGCCCTTGAGGTCGAAAAAGGGGAATCAACTACGAGCGGCGGAAGATTTCTACAGTTAGTTTCTCGCACTATTTTTCCAATACTTCAATTCACTTAATGTCTTTGCAACGTTTTTTTGATTTTTAAACCTGCTGTCGCGATATATTTTGCTATAAATACTTGAAGTATGTATTTTTTGTGTGTTTTATTTATAAAAGTAGTCGTTTGTGTGGTCTGTTTCTACACAGAGAGAACAGAGACGGTGAATGTCCATGTGTGATGGAATTCATTATCCGACCGTGAGTTACCCGTACCGATTGCTGGTAGATAACATTGTCTAGGTACCATTGACTAATAACATTATTGTAGCGAGTGCACGCGCTATTCTATTGTTTGACTGTTCTTTGTTACAAGGTCATCGCTATCTGAGCCCCTGCTTACATCGGTAGGCACATATATTTTTGGTAAAATATTATTTGGATATCTTAACCTAACACAATCGGATACTGTATCTTGCTAAGATACTCAGGTAAGTTGTTTTTGATTGCATACACTTACCCCTTCCATTTCTATCGCAGCTGATCCCGTATGTGGTATGTGAAGATAAACGCCATAAATAATTGAGTAGTACACACACTCTCAATTGCGGTGATGAATAGTATATAGATTTAACGCGATTTATTTTATTGACCCTTGGAAATAAATGGTATTGATTATTGTATGTGGTTGTATAGTATGGATGTATGCATGTATATGATTTCATCGCTGGAGGTCAGGATAGAAGGTAGTGTGATATATTGAGCACTCCTAAGCACGGTACAATGTGTTCGTATTCGTATTTTTGTTATGTATTCGTAGTTTTGTTAGATACTTAGTACTATTTTTGTTGGACAAGTATTCTGGGCGAATGTTGGGCAGAAGTACAGCTTAGGAGAGGGCGGTATAGGTATGAACTGTAACAAACTGGTGAAGAAGTGCTTGAGGTATGAGCACCGGAGGAAGAACCAAGCAAAGCATATGTGTATATGTGTGTGATGTGCGTGTGTGTTTTGTGGTTGTAGTGGATACCAGTACCAGTTGAACTTAGCTAATCTTAATCATTAATTCTGTCAATTGTTATTTGTTTGTTCGATACACTAGACACTAGTATTAGTATTAGTATTAGTATACTTAGATACCCACGTACGCATCGGGCGTACAAGGTTTGTAGTCTATTTGTGTAGACTCAAACCCGAGCACATACTGTTGCCTTATATAACTATAACTATAACGAGTAACGAGAAACAATAAACAATCAATTCATGGAGCACTTTTCTCGATAGGAAACGAAGCAAGCTCTGACTCTGACAAATACAAATACAAAGATCCTTGAATTAGGTAATAGTATTACGCATAAAAAGCAAAATGGTTGTCATAATTATACTACACTACCTCTCAAACTTGATAAAATTTGTAAAATTCGAAGGGGCGAGAAAACTAATTAAACTCGCTGACTACCTCGAACACATTATAAAAATCGAAGTTATGTCCAGACACACCACATTAATTCCCATCCAATAGTCTATTCATCTGATTCTTTCGATATAATGCTTTTTAAAAAGTACATCACAGTCAAAATTGATGACTCTTTCTGTTGGGGATGTCCAGCATTTATCTGTGCTCACCACATTCTGCAATATAGCTGGGCGAGAGAAGTATCCGATGATCTCCGCAACATTCTCTGATATGTAAGGAGTAATGTCACATAGGTCCAGCAATTTTTTCGATTCTAGTATGACTATTCCTTCATTTTCGAAATTACTAAATTGGCAGCAAGGTAAAAACTTCACCCTCACTTTTCCATCAACTTGTTCATTATTTTCGGTATACGAATCGATGATAAGTTCAGAAGATGGTCTACTTTCTTCGTCATAAGTACTTCCCACCAATTCGAAGGGACTTTTAATAAGCTCATATTTAGAGAACGATGTATTCACGTTACTATAATCAATCCGAAAAGCTTTGTATGTATGTACACCACAAATGAAAGCAGTGTCGAACACCTCCAAACTGTTTCTAGTTGAGATCCCATCACTCACAGACACTATTTCCCTATTGGGAACTCTATCATCATTTATATCAATGCATACATTATCTGACATGGTCACAAATATTTCTTGAATAATGCTATATAATTTACTAGAGAAAATATTTCCCTCCACTCGTATCACTTGATGTGCCCTTTTGGCTGTCACAGTATCTTCATCACTTCGGAAACCGAAGAAAGACAGTCGTAGCGAGCTAGGCCGTGAATGTGAAAAGGGTCTATCAGCTACTATAGTGACGAACACAAGTCCATCTTTCAGTGACGAAAATGAATTACATATTAATTCCGCGAGACAACTCATCGCCAGTTGCAAAGATATCCTCTCATTGATCAAGATAATTTTTTCAATACCTCTTTCTGGATTGTCTTCAATGATGCTACCATATACGCCCTTCATTACACCGCCTCCTCTTGCTGCGATACACTTGCACGAAAAAGCATCAAATATAGCTCCACAAGCTTGAAGTCTATCTTCAAATGAGGAGGAAACATTTCTCACAAGACAATGGATAATACCATCTTGACTTTTCCGCATCATTAGAGAAGGATACTTCGAGTCCAATCTCCCTGTATTCGATGAATAGAAAACATGCAGTGTACTTATTTGATTTGATAGGAACTTTTCAAAAGCTGAATCTGAAGCCTCTTGTACTTCTGTCATTTGTATTCCACAGAAACCATTCGAAGCGTCTCTACTCTGGGCCCACAGAGCAGATTCATATATCAAATGTCGCCTCATTTCTATCATTTTAAAATCTCGTTCAGTCCTGAGAATTAGCGAGAAATTCCAACTCTCTTGATAGTCGTGATCCTCATTTACTTCTCTTCCTATAGACCCATTTCTTTGTTCATCCTCTACAAAGTAAAACATTCGTTACACAGACGAAAATACACAGAATGTACACATTGTGTCTATGAAGCTAATTGAAAGGGAGATCACCGATGTATTTCCATACTGGAGACAAATCAAGGCCACTCGAGACTTCAAACCCCCCAAATAAATGATCACCTAGATCGATTTGTCTCCATTTCCTTTTCTCAATTTGTAACACTTCAGGATGACTCCTTTTAGTGGACTCATCATCGTTTCCTCTACTTTCCAGAGAAAAATCAACTATTGCGTGAAGACGAGACGTCCACAATTTCTGCTTTTTCGACTGTTGA